>Ga0209289_100262_pt1 | contig 31030 bp, 27 predicted proteins | sample GXS110809BmetaG_FD_184121 | JGI IMG/M metagenome (GOLD analysis project Ga0209289, IMG submission 184121) | Hot spring microbial communities from Gongxiaoshe hot spring, China to study Microbial Dark Matter (Phase II) - GXS 110809B (SPAdes)... ...
TCTCGCCAGTTAGCATATTTAACTTAACTAAACCACCACCATCTGTCCCAACCCAAATATAATCCCCCTCAATTGCAAGTGCATTAATGTAATTACCACCAGTAGTGAAATTAATCCATTCTGGATTTTGTGAAAATGAAAAGGCGCAAAATAAAAAAATAAGTGAAAAAAGGGATAATAAAATTTCTCTTTTCATGGCTTTCTCCCTCTTTAGTTTAAATCCTGTTTAATTTTTTCGTTTTTAATTTAAAAACACAAAATCAATTTGTCAAGTGAGTTAGATCACTTTATTTTAACTTATCTTTTTATCTCTTTGCAAAGGGCGAGTCAATATTAAGATTGTTACATTTACGCTTGCCCCAGAGGAGTTCATTGGACAATGATACTTATCTGTGGTTTGTTTAATGTTTTCCCTGAGGTGATCTCTAATTTTTCAACTCACCCTCTTTAGTTCCCCTCCCGAAGGTCCTAAGGTCCTATGGACTCCTTAGGAGACCCTCCTAAAGGAGCCCTTTGGGCCTTTGGGGGATCGTCCCTAAGGTCCAAAGGTCCTATGGACTCCTTAGGAGACCCTCCAAGGGAGTCCTTTCGGACCTTAGGGGGACTCCTTTGGAGCTTCGCCGACTCTCTAAATTTTAGAGAGGGGGGACACAGGGGGTGAGTAAATCTTTTCCCATCTCTAAATTTTTAGAAAGGGGGGTAGGGGGTGATTACGCTTGCCCCAAGGGGTCGCTTAGCGATGTGATACTAATCTCAATGACAAAAGTAATAACTTAATTGAAAGCTCTTTTTCTCTAATTGGAGCAGGATAGGGTGGTAGGTTATTTTAGCAAAATTATTTTTTAAAAAATCTTGATGGAAGTGTAAATGGATTTTTGTGAAGTGAAAGCCCGAAGTTTTGTCCGAGCCTATTTGCGATTATATCTCTTTCATCTCTAACGAGGTTTAGACCAATTTTTTCGCCTTCTTCAATTAACAAGCCAATCTTGTCAGCGGTTTTCCTTCCCATATTTTTATAGGTTATGTAAGCGGAGAAGAAGAAATGTTGAAGTTTATCTTTGTCGTCAAGCGTATCTGAAAAAATTTTTGATGGGAGATTTGCGATTCTTTTCTTGAAACCTTCTTTGCTTTCAGAGGTTAAAATCAAAGGGATTTTCAAGCCTATGATGGGGAGTTTAAATTCAATTTTTCTATGATCAAGCGTTGCAAATCCACAAACGAGGAGCGCATTTTCAATATCGTAATTGCATAGCACAAGTGATTTTTTATAGATGATGTCAATTGCATGAACATCACCAAATTTTTCCTTAAGTTTTTTGAAGTTTTCACTGCGTATGAAGTCTCGTAACTTATGGACGTATGAGATCTTGTTATCAATGAGAGATTGGGAATTTACATATGAGATTAAAATTGGGATGAGTAGAAGTTTAAGTTTGTATAACGCCGACATTAAACTTTGGTATATATGGATTATTGTTCGCAATTTCAATTCCGCGGGAAATGATTTTTCTTGTTTCAATTGGATCAATTATTCCATCAACCCAGAGCCGAGCAGCGGCAAAAAGTGGTTCCATTTCTCTTTCGTATCTTTCTTGAATTTCTTTTAGAAGTTTTTCTTGTTCTTCTTTTGTTATTATTTTCCCTTCTTTTTCCATTTGTGAAAGTTTTATGCTCAATAGTGTTTCGCTTGCTTGTTTTCCACCCATGACTGCGATTTGTGCTGTTGGCCATGCGAAGATGAATCTTGGGTCATAAGCTTTCCCGCACATTGCGTAGTTTCCAGCGCCAAAGCTATTTCCGATGATAAATGTAAATTTGGGAACAGTGCTATTTGCAACTGCATTTACCATTTTAGCCCCGTCTTTTATAATCCCACCCCATTCAGCTCTTTTTCCGACCATAAAACCCGTAACATCTTGGAAGAAGACGAGAGGGATTTTTTTTTGATTGCAGTTCATAATAAATCTTGCAGCTTTGTCAGCGCTGTCAGAGTAGATAACTCCGCCAACTTGCATTTCACCAAGTTTTGTTTTAACTATTGACCTCTGGTTTGCAACTATCCCAACCGCCCAGCCATCAATTCTCGCATAGGCACATATTACAGTTTTGCCATATCCAGCTTTGTATTCATCAATTTCACTATCATCAACTATTCTTGCGAGGACTTCATACATATCATATGGTCTTGAGATATCTTTGGGAATTATGCCATAAATTTCATATGGGTCATATTTTGGGGGACGTGGTTCAATGCGGTTGAAACCTGCTTTGGGTGTTTGTCCAAGTTTTGATATTATGCTTCGTATTGTTTCAATTGCTTCTTCATCATTTTTGCATTTGTAATCTGTCACTCCGCTTATTTCGCTGTGAACTGTTGCTCCGCCGAGGGTTTCAATATCAATTTCTTCACCAATTGCAGCTTTTACGAGATGCGGTCCAGCAAGGAAGACGCTGCCGGTTCCCTCAACTATCAAGGCTTCATCGCTCATTATTGGAAGGTAAGCTCCACCGGCGACACACGGACCCATAATTGCCGCTATTTGAGGTATTCCCATAGATGACATTATTGCATTGTTTCTAAAAATTCTTCCGAAATGTTCTTTATCAGGAAAAATTTCACTTTGAAGTGGGAGGAAAACGCCAGCGGAGTCAACAAGGTAAACAATAGGGATTCTATTTTCCATTGCGATTTCCTGCGCCCGAAGGTTTTTCTTACATGTTATAGGAAACCATGCGCCTGCTTTAACCGTTGCATCATTTGCAACGATTACGACATCTCGTCCGTGAATTTTTCCAATCCCTACGACAACCCCAGCTGATGGGGCACCGCCATACTCTTCATACATTCCATAGCCAGCAAATAGACCAATTTCAAGGAATTCGCTTCCCGGGTCAATGAGTTTTTGAATCCTTTCCCTTGCAGTTAATTTCCCCCTTTTATGATGTTTTTCAATTGCTTCTTTACCCCCACCAAGTTTTATTTGTTCAGCTTTCGCATTTAAAATTCTTAACAGATTTTTCATGTTATCTTCATTTTCAAAGAAGGCTTGATCCTTCTTAATTTGACTTCCAATTGCTTTTGGCATTTCAATGAGTTTTACTTTTGCTTTGAATATCTTTTTTCAATTTCAATTATTTTGTTCAGCCTTTGTAAGTGTCTTCCACCGCCAAAGTTTGTTTCAAGGAAAACTTTTATAATTTCCTTTGCAAGCTCACTTCCAATTACCCTTGCTCCAAGGGTTAAGATGTTTGCATCATTATGTTCTCTGCTTATTTTAGCTGTAAATTCATTATAACAACAAGCTGCTCTTACGCCTGGGACTTTGTTTGCAACAATTGAAGAGGCGATTCCAGTGCCATCAATCATTATCCCACGCCACGCTTTGCCAGATATAATTGAGTAAGCAACTGCATAAGCAAAATCAGGGTAATCAACAGGGGTTTCCGAATTTGTTCCAAGGTCAAGAATTGAATAACCAAGCTCGGAAATAAATTTTTTGAGTTCTTCTTTCAATTTGAAACCAGCATGGTCGCTTGCAATTGCGACAATTTTTTTGCCCTCAGCTTTTGGCTCAGGCTTTAATGGATAATCAAATTTCTGTGATGTCTCTTTTTTCTCCACAAATTTAACTCTTAACTGAAGTGCTTTATCCCTTGCAGAGGGTGTTACAATTGTATTTTTATCAATCTCAATTTCGGTTTTACCCTGATTAAAAAGGTCAACGACGGTTTTTTCTGTTATAAGCTTTTTGGGCATCGTTTGATTAATTTAATTTTTCAGCGGGGGAGATAAGATCTCCCCCTAATTTTTTTAACTTATTCCAAGCTCTTTCAGAACATTTACAACTTTTTCAGCGGCGTCTTTAAATCCGTTTGCGACAATGAAGTTGAGTCCAGATTCTTTTAGAATTCTTGCTCCTTCCTCAGCATTTGTTCCTTCAAGGCGTATAACTACAGGGACATTTACGCCAACTTTTTTAGCAGCTTCAACGACCCCTTGGGCAACACGATCACAACGGACAATTCCACCAAATATGTTTATAAGTATTGCCTTAACATTTGGATCTGAAAGTATTATTCTAAATCCTTGCTCAACGGTTTCTGTTTTGGCGCCGCCACCAACATCAAGGAAATTTGCGGGCTCTCCACCAGCAAGTTTTATCAAATCCATTGTCGCCATTGCAAGTCCAGCTCCATTAACCATACATCCAACATTACCATTAAGGCGGATGTAATTTAGGTTATATTTTGATGCTTCAACTTCAAGTGGGTCTTCTTCGTCAATATCTCTCATTTCAAGAATTTCAGGATGTCTAAACAATGCGTTGTCATCAAAATTCATCTTTGCATCAAGTGCTATAACCTGTCCGTCTGTTGTGAGGACGAGCGGGTTAATTTCAGCAAGGGAAGCGTCTGTCTCTTCATATGCTTTGTAAAGTGCAAGAAGGAACTTGACAGCATTTTTAAATGCTTCACCCTCAAGTCCAAGTCCAAAGGCAAGACGTCTTGCTTGATAAGGCATAAATCCAACTTTAGGGTCAACATATTCCTTTAAAATTTTTTCAGGGCTTTCTGCTGCAATTTGTTCAATTTCAACACCACCTTCGCTTGAAACCATGACAACATTTCTTGATGTGCTTCTGTCAAGCGTTATCCCAACATAAAGCTCTTTTTGAATGCTCAAGCCTTGTTCAACGAGAACTTTTTTAACTACTTTTCCTTCAGGTCCAGTTTGATATGTGACAAGCTTTGCGCCGAGCATATTTTTTGCGTATTCATAAACTTCATCATAACTTCTTGCAAGTTTTATTCCTCCAGCTTTGCCCCTTCCACCTGCGTGAATTTGAGCTTTGACTACCCACACATCTCCACCGATTTCCTTTGCTACTTTAACGGCTTCTTCAGGTGTGAAAGCAACACGACCTTTGGGTACAGCGACGCCAAATTTTTTCAAAATTTCTTTCGCTTGATATTCGTGTATTTTCATTTTGTGTGCTTTATTTGTTTTAGTGAATTCCAAACCACTTTTTAACTATCTCCGCAACCACGGGATTCATAAGAGTTAAAGCGATAATAACGAGAACTATTAAAAGATTCAGCTTAAGGTTTAATCTCTCAATTTCCGATTTTAACTCCGCCCTTGTAGTTTGTAATTCAGCTCTTACAATTTCAATTTTCTTTTCAAGCTCAATTCTTGTGTTTTCAATTTTTCCTTCAAGTTCAGTTCTCACCGCTTCAATTTTACTTTCAAGCTCGGTTTTTACCTTTTCAATTTTTCCTTCAAGTTCAGTTCTCACTGCTTCAATTTTGCTTTCAAGTTCAGTTCTTACTTTTTCAATTTTGCTTTCAAGCTCGGTTTTTACCTTTTCAATTTTGCTTTCAAGCTCGGCTCTTACTGTTTCAATTTTCCCTTCAAGTTCAACCCTTGAAAGCATAATATCCGCCTTGCTTGCAAGCTCTTTTGTTAACTCATCTTTGAGTTCAAGTTTTTTCTCAATCCCTATCGTTTCAGCTTTTTGTCTCATTTCTGTGATAAAGTCTTCTATCATCTTCGTTATTTCAACAGCTTCATCCCTTCCAAATTTTCTTTCAAGTTTCTCATACAAACTAAATGGAATGCTCATAAAATGCCCTCCAGAAATTTATTTAATCTTTTCCGATATCGCTTTACCTTGCAGGAATAGCAACAGATAGTCAGGTCCACCGGCTTTTGAATCTGTTCCGCTCATATTGAAACCACCAAATGGATGCACGCCAACTATTGCGCCCGTGCATTTGCGATTAATATAAAGATTTCCAACATGGAAAAGTTTTTTCGCTTTCTCAATCTTCTTTCTATTTTTTGTATAAACAGATCCAGTTAAACCGTATTCTGTATCATTTGCAATTTCAATGGCATGATCAAAATCCTTTGCTTTTATAACAGCAAGAACCGGACCGAAAATTTCTTCTTGGGCAATTCTCGCTTTTGGATCAACATCGGCGAAAATTGTCGGTTTAATATAATAACCTTCATCTTGCCGAACTGCTTCCCCACCTGTTAATAGCTTTCCTTCAGATTTTCCAATCTCAATGTAGGAGAGAATTTTTTGTTGAGCTGCAGCATTTATTACGGGTCCAACAGGATAATTATCTTTTGCAGGTCCAATTTCAAGTTTTTCTGTTTCAGAAATAAGTTTCTCAATGAATTTATCATAAACGCTTTCAACTACGATCGCTCTTGAACAAGCTGAACATTTTTGACCTTGATAACCAAATGCTGAAACCACAACTCCTTTAGCAGCTGCGTCAAGATCTGCTTCATCATCAACGATTATAGCGTCCTTTCCGCCCATTTCAGCAATTACACGCTTAAGCCATTTTTGCCCAGGTTGAACTTTTGATGCAAGTTCATAAATATGAATTCCAACTTCTTTTGAGCCTGTAAAGGCGACAAATCTTGTCTTTGGATGTGCAACTAACGTATCGCCAACGCTTGAGCCCGGTCCTGTGATGAAGTTTAAAACTCCATCTGGGAGACCAGCTTCTTTCATCAATTCGTAAAATTTTGCCCCTATAACTGGTGAATCACTTGAAGGTTTTAACACAACTGTATTCCCAGTTACGAGAGCTCCAACTGTCATTCCAAGTAAAATGGCGAGTGGGAAATTCCATGGTGGTATCACAGCTCCAGCCCCGAGCGGAATATAAACCATCTCATTTTTTTCCCCTGGATATTTTACCACAGGAGCTCCCTTTGCGTAATGAAGCATCCATCTGCTGTAATATTCAAGGTAATCAATCGCTTCTGCCACATCAGCATCTGCTTCAGCCCAGTTCTTGCCAACCTCAAAAACTTGCCATGCAGCAAATTCAAATTTTCTCCTTCTCAATATCTGTGCAGCTTTTAACATAATTTTAACTCTATATTCTGGCTTTGTCATGCTCCACTCTTTGAAGGCTTCATTTGCTACTTCAATTGCCCTGTTTGCAAGCTCTGCGTCTCCTTTTTGGAGAACCCCAACAACTTGATCTTTTTTAGATGGATTGTAGGAATAAAATTTTTCTTTTGTCTTGATTTTTTCTCCGCCAATTATGATATCGTATTCTCTTCCGAGTTCGCTCTCAACTTTTGCGAGAGCTTTTTCCATTTTTTTCCTATTTTCGGGTTTGGAAAAATCAGTAAACGGCTCATTTTTAAAACGTGGCAGTTGCATTTTTTCCTCCTTATTTATTTTTGCTTTGTCAATCTATTTTAATTGACTTTTTCAATCTTATTGAATCATCACCTCGGTTAATTTTTAATAAATTTAAAAATTTAAACTCTCAAAATTCAACCTTTCTGCATTTCTTTCAGTGCTTGGAATATATTCCCGGTGATTATTGTTGTTCCAGCTCCTATAAGCGTGTGCCATGTCCAAGCTATTTTTGTGTTTAAAATAACATAAACCATGACAACAATCCCAGAGATAAATCCAACGAGTGCACTTGTTTCATCAATTTTTTTGAACAAAACTCCAAGAAGAAATGTCCCAAGCAATCCACCGTATGTAAATGATGCAATGCTTAAGGCAAGTTCAACAACTGTTTTTTCTGTTTTCATGAAAAAAATCGCTGATCCAACGAGAAGAAACGCCCATATTGCTGTTATGATCCTTGAAACGATCAACTCTTTTCTTTCATCCGTATTTTTCCCGAAATATGGTTTATAAATATCAATCATTGCAGAAGAAGCAAGTGAACTCATTGAGCCCGCAAGAGTTGACATAGCAGCTGCAAAAAGCCCAGCAATTATTAATCCCGAAATCCCAGAAGGCATATATTTCACTATAAAATCAGCGAAGACCTCATTTGGATTCATGTTTTCCCCGTTATAAAAAGTGTAAAGCATCAACCCGATGAATAAAAACATGAAAAATTGAAACGCAACTATAAAACCTGTGGTAATTAACGCCTTTTGACTGTTTTTTAATGAGTTAGTTGTAAGAAGTCGTTGAACTATGAGTTGATCAGCCCCATGAGAAGCCATTGAAAGAAATGCACCACCTATTAAGCTCGCAAATAAAGTATATGGTTGAGAGAAGAACTCTTTCAATGGTTTATCAAAACCCCAGTTTATGATTTTAAATTTATCCACTGAAAAATTTAACACATGCAAGATTCCACCGTCAATTTTATCCGCCAAAACAACAATAGCTGCGATAGCTCCACCTATATAAATGAACATCTGCACAACATCCATCCATATAACTGCTCTAACGCCTCCGATGAATGTGTAAAGAAAGGTAACGAGGGAAACTATGGCAATTGAACTTACATAGATTTGAGCATCTGACCAATTGGCGAATTGTTCTGAATTTTTCAGAATTATAGCAAGTGGTATTGCTGTTGTGAAAAGCCTTACACCATCAGCAGCAAGTCGTGTTAGCATAAATACAATAGAGGCAAAGTTTCTCACCTTTCGCCCGAACCTTAAGCCGAGGAATTGATACGCAGTTGCAAGCTCACCCCGATAATAAGCAGGTAAAAGAAGAAAACTCACAATAATTCTGCCAAGAATATAGCCAAATGTAAGCTGAAGGAAATTTAGATTTGTTGCATATGCAACCCCGGGTATGCTTAAAAATGTTAATGCGCTTGTTTCCGTTGCTACAACGGCAAAACAAACAGCAAGCCATGGCACTTGCCTTGCACCAAGAAAATAATCAACCGTGCTTCTTTGTTTTCCCCCGGAAATTATTCCAAAAATAAGGACACCGAAAAGGTAAAGAACTATGATTAACCAATCAATTAAACCGAAGTTCATGAGGTTTACTTTTTTGTTTTTGAGAAGATGGCTTCTTCAACTGTGGGGTAAATCTGGAAAAGTGAGTCAAGTTTAACGATTTTTAATAAATTTAAAACCTTATCTCCAACACCAACGAGAATTGTCTCCCCATTGTTCTCCCTCATTCTCCTCTCACAAAGTAAAAGTGAACTCAGACCAGAACTATCACAATATTCAACTTGAGACAGGTCAATTATCAATCTTCTCACACCGCTTTGGCATAGAGCGAGAAACTCTGCTTTCAGTTCTGGCGAGATCGTCATATCAAGTTTTTTTTCTCGGAGTTTAAAGACTATTGTATCTTTGGATGGTTTTGATATTTCAAAGTTCATAAAGCAAAATTTTTGTTAAAATATGCTTAACGAACCAATCATACCTGAATAAGCTGATTTTAAATCTGTATTCCTGCTTATCGCAAGTTGAAAGTTATAGAACAAATCGGCATTGTCTCGTTTGAAACCAATTTTAACTCCAGCGTTAAGCTCCTGACAAAGCCATGCGTTGAAAAGGTCAAAATTAAAACTCATATCAATTGCAATGTCATATCTGAATAGAACGATCTTTTTAATAAAATTTTTCTTCGGAAGACCAAAAATTGAAATGCTATCCTCTGTGACCTCAATGAAGCGATATTTCTTAATTGTGAAGTATTCTTTAAAATCCGATGTGGCTATAACCGTTATGTTGTATCTTCCTGGGATGTTCTTTAACATCTCATAAGCAATCATGAATTGCTCTTTTTCTCTTGGCATTATCACGGCTATATATCTTGCCCTTTGGAATGCCTGCGTGAAATTAACAATTTTTTTCCCTCTGACACCGCTTCTTAATTTTGCAAAAGCGATTATAATTTTTTGAAACAGATTCTTCATTTATGAATTCATCATTTTGATCTTCTTCCTCGTATAAATGCCTGGCGAATATACTCTTTGTCATAGAAGTAATATGAGAGTCCAAGCTTTAAAGCAATGAACCCATCTTTATCTTTTGTGGATGGATTTCCATCAAGGTCACCTCTTGTAGTAAGGTTATATGAAGCTGAAAAGTCAATGGATATGAAATGTTTTACATACATATTTAGCCCGAGCCCAAATCCAGCTGTCGGTGTATTCCTGCCCATATAATCGCTTTTATTGGGTTGATAATGAATTATTCCACCGGAGACGAAAAAGTAAGGGTCAGATTTGCTTCTTGGGACAATGTGGAACTCACCTTGCAATTCACCAGCTATCACTGTGCTCCAGTTTTTTACATTTGTATTTTTATCTCTAAATCCAACCCATCCTCCGGAGAATTTTCCAACAATTGATAAGAAATCAAAAACGCCCAATCTCACCTTTGCATTTCCGATTGGTTGAACATCTGGCTTTGATTGACCTTGAAAAATTGAAACACCAACATCAGCGCCAAAACCAAATTTTCCAGGCAAAGTTTGAGAGAACAAAAAATTACTCACTACCCCAACTAAAACTAAAAATAAAGTTTTACGCATTTTTCCCTCCATTTTTATTTAATGAGTTCAAGGAATTCTTCCTCAGTTATTATCTTAACTCCAAGTTGCCTTGCTTTGTCGTATTTTGAACCGGGATTTTCACCAACGACGACATAATCAGTTTTTTTGCTCACGCTGTTGCTCACTTTTCCCCCGAGTTCCTCAACTTTCTCCTTTGCCTCTTCACGAGTAAAGTTTTTCAATGTCCCTGTGAAGACAAATGTTTTTCCGGCGAGTTTTTTCTTTGCTTTTTCCTCCGGTTTAATTTCAAAATTTAATCCAGCGGTTCTTAATTTTTCTATCAATTCAAGGTTTCTCTGGTCGTGGAAGAATTTATAGACGCTCTCAGCTATCCTTGGTCCAATGCCATAAACTGATTCTATCTGCGATGGCGTTGCCTTCATAAGTTTATCAATTGAGCCGAAAGCATCTGCAAGAAGTTTCGCAGTTTCAGAGCCAACATACCTTATACCAAGTGCGTAAAGAACGCGATGAAACGGTTGTTTTTTGCTATTCTCAATTGAGTTTAACAAATTTTGAACGCTTTTTTCACCGAAACCTTCAATCTTTACAAGTTTTGGTTTATGTTTGTGAAGTTCGTAAATATCGGCATAGTTTTTCAAGAAGCCAAGTGTAACAAGTTTATCAACGATTGCTTCACCAAGCCCTTCTATATCCATTGCTCCTCTTGAGGCGAAATGTTCAATTCTTGCTCTTACTTGTGCTGGACATTCTGGATTTTCGCAGTAGTAATTTGCCTCCCCAGCAGGTCTTTCAATGGGTCCTCCACAAACGGGACATGTTTTAGGAAACTCAAATGGAACTGCTTCAGGTGGACGCTTTTCAAGAACAACGCCAACTATTTTCGGAATTACCTCGCCGCTTCGCTCAACTATTACGGTATCACCAACTCTTATATCTTTTTCTTTGATATAATCCTCATTGTGAAGAGTTGCTCTCGTTATAATTACACCGCCAAGTGGAACAGGTTGGAGTTCAGCAACTGGGGTTATTGTTCCAACCCTTCCAACTTGTAAGGTAATTCCAAGGAGTTTTGTCTGTGCTTGCCTTGGTGTGAACTTAAAGGCAATCGCCCACCTTGGGCTTTTTGCAATTGCCCCGAGGATTTCCTGCTGGCGAATTGAATCAACTTTGACAACAATCCCGTCAATTTCATAAGGCAATTCATCTCTATGATCTTCCCAATATCTCCAGAAATCAATCACCTCATCTATGTTTTCGCAAAGTTTGATGTGTTCACAAACAGGGAAACCAAGGCGTTTCAGTATTTGCAAATTTTCATAGTGACTTTCAAGTTCAACATCTTCAGCCAGGAGATAATATGCGAAGAATCTCAATGGTCTCTGCGCGACAAGCTTTGGGTCTTGAAGCTTCAAAGTTCCAGCGGTTGCATTTCTTGGGTTTGCAAAAATTCTTTCTCCAAGGCGTTCCCTTTCTTCATTTAATTTTTCAAAATCGGTTTTGTTCATATAAACCTCACCACGAACCTCAATGTTTAAGAACTTTTCATCAGGGTTTATTAATCTCAAAGGGATTGAACGAATTGTTTTTATATTGTTTGTTATATCATCCCCTTGAACCCCATCACCACGTGTTGCCCCGAGGACAAGAATCCCGTTTTCATATTTTAATCTCACAGCAACGCCATCAAATTTTAACTCAGCGACATATTTATATTTTTCCCCCTCAAGAAGTTCAGCAACTCTTCTATCAAAATCTTTTATCTCTTCAATTGTGAAAGCGTTATTTAGACTTAACATTGGGCTTGGATGTGTAACGGTTGGAAACTCCTTTGTCGGTTGCCCACCAACTCTTTGCGTTGGCGAATCGGGAGTGACAAGCTCTGGATACTGCTTTTCAAGCTCAATCAATTCTCTCATTAACATGTCATATTCAAAATCAGAAATTATAGGTTCTGCGAGAACATAATATCTGTAATCATGCTCTCTTATTTCTTTCCTCAACTGTTCAATCCTCTCAATAATTTTCGGATCAATCTGCCTCATGGTTCGGTGATTCAAATTTTTTTAATTTACCTTTGAATTGAAGCAGATTTAAGTTTTTCTCTGTCAATAACATAATTTCTCACAACTGCTCCCTTTTTCCCAACCGGTTCAAGTTCATATCCATTGAGTATAAATTTTATTCCACCGGCATTCCCAATCGTGAAATTAAAATTATTCTTAGCTTTTAAAGTTAAACTTGAATTCGGTGGCATAAGGAATTCCTTAACCTGAGCACTATCAATTATAACATTAAACCATACAGAATCGGTTGAAATTATTCTCAAATCAAGGCTATCAATTTCAGATGTTGTTTGTTTTATGTTATTTTGGACTTGCCCAATTTTTGAAATTTCTTCAACTGCTGTTTCAAAACTTTTTTTCTCAATGGGTTTCTTTTCTTCTTTATCAACCCCGACGAAGATAAAAACGACAACAAGTATCAAAACAAATGCACCGATTATCCAGAGAACATTTTCGGAGAGAAAGGAAGAGAAATCAAACTGGATTCGGGCACTTTCTTTTTTTTCAGTTACAGGTTTAAGCGAGGCGATTTCGTTTTCAAACTCTTTTATAACTTCATTTGGATTTAGACCCACAACCCTTGCATAACTTCTAATAAAAGCTCTAACATACGGCTCAGGAGCGAAATCATAAACCCCATTTTCAATTTTTTCAAGAAATTTTTCGCTTATCCTTGTTTTTTTTGAGATGTCTTTAAGGGTTAAATTCCGACCCTCACGCGCTTGTCTCAGGATCTCAGCAACGCTCATCTTGTTCCATTTTAGTTTTCAAAATAATTTAATAAAATTAATCCTTTAATCAAACTCGCTGGAAAAACATATTCGGGAAGGGGTTAAGAAGGGAATTGGTGGGCGCTGCAGGATTCGAACCTGCGACCTCTACCGTGTGAAGGTAGCGCTCTTGACCAACTGAGCTAAGCGCCCAAGCTTTGTGATATTAATTTAATAAACCTACATTGAAAAACGCAAATCCCCGCCACTAATTTCGTTTTCTAACTTGGGATGGTTAATTTGTGGGCAATTGAATTTATCCTTGCCTTTATCAACTCATCCGTTGGGTTATGTTTAAGCATCAGCTCGTAGCATGAAAGAGCATTTTGAAACTCACCTGCACCAAGATATAAAAGCGCAAGAAGCTTGATCGCATCATAAAAAAAGCGTGAATCCTCGCGAGTCCCAAACCATTTCAGAACATCAATCGCCTCATTAAACTTACTTAATCCAGCAAGACATACCCCAAGGTTATATCTTATCTCATCATCATCTTTGAATTGAAGCGCCAGTTTCAAATTGTTAACAGCCATCTCCAGATCTCCCTCAACCTGTGAAATACCTGAGAGAACTTTGAAAATATAAAAAGATGGTTTTACCCCCGAGATATATCTTATAAGTTGAATGGCATTTTTGTTTCCGTTTTTATATTCTTCAACGAGAAAATCAATAAATTCTGTGTAAAGTTGTTCGCTTGATATAAATTTGAGAAGATGTTCTTTCACTTTATTAAGATTTCCCTCTTTAAAGTAGCAGATTCCCAGTTTAAAGTTGATTTCTTCTGGCTCAAAAAGGTTTTCAAATGCGATGTCAAGTGTTTTACCTCTTAAAACAGAATGTAGGTTTTTTAGCGCTTTTTCAAAAAAGTTTTTCGCAAGTGTAAAGTTTGATTTTCTCATATAAACAAGCCCAGCCTGATAATATGAACTTACTTGAACTGGGGCAAGTTTTGAGGATTTAACAAAATATTCAAGCGCTTGCGAAATGTTTCCTATTTGTATCTCGTATCTTCCAAGTATGTTGTATATTTGCGCCCGAAGAGAATCGCCAAGATTTGAGATTTCTTTAGGTATTGAGATCGCTTTTTCCAAAAATTTAATCCCTTCCTCTTTTTCTTGCATTAAAATTTTTGTTATGCCGATATGATAGCAGGTATATGCGTCGTTTGGATTTTCTTGAAATTCTTCAAGCAAAATTTGAAGATTTCGTTCATATTTTTTTCGCATAGTTTCATCATCTTGAGCATACCCAAGGTGTGTAATTGTTATATCTGTTTTCGCGAATTTCCCACCAACTTTTAAAATTGAAGGTGAAATTTGTTCGTGAATTTTTCTCTCAAATTTAACTCCGCTCTTCTTTCTGAATAATCTCGGGTATTCTGCTATGGAGGTTTTCCCATCTTTATCTGTATTCAAAATCCTAACATATAAACCGTCAAAGCTTAGATTGAGGTATTTTCTAATTTTTTCTTTTTGTCCTGGGTTTAATCTTTCATCAGCGTCAAGCACAAGGATCCAATCACCAGTTGCATGTTTTATTGATTCATTTCTCGCAATGGAAAAGTCATTTTTCCATTCAAGGAAGAAGACTTTTGCACCATAAGAGTGAGCAATTTCAACTGTTTTATCCGTTGAACCAGTGTCAACGAGTATTATTTCATCAACGACATCTTTTACGCTTTCAAGACATCCGGGGAGAAAACTTTCTTCGTTTTTAACGATCATACAGAGTGAAAGTCTCGGCATTTTGGTTTTTCTCGTTTGTTGTCAATGGGATAAAAATTTCGTTATGTTTAGGTTTCTTTTTCCCGAGAAAAATTTCAGTTGGGGGTGCTCCCCATTTTTCAACGAAGATTTTTTCATTTTGTTTAAGAATATGGATATATTTTTCCCTTCCATTTGCATTAAAGCTTTTTGAGCCAAAATGATGTATGAAAACATCTTTGGCAATTGCTATTTTAAATCCTGCGAGGACTGTTCTAAGACAGAAATCATCATCCTCAAAGTTTCCTGGTGAAAATCTCTCATCAAAGCCTCCAATTATTTCAATCACTTTTCGTTTTATAAGCATGCATAACCCTGCAACTCTTGGAAATATAAGCTTTTGTCCTTTGTTTTTTTGATATAAGTCCTCCGAAAATTTTAAAAGTGAAATTTCATCTACTTTTTCTCCTTTCAGGTAAAATTTTTCAGCACCATCAAGTTTTTGCAAGCCACTAACATAATTGCTCATCGGAGCCACTATGCCAATTGTGGGATCATCAATAGTGTGAGCGATTAAGCGTTCAATCCATTTATCTGTAACTATGACATCATTATTTAAAACAACAATATATTCCCCCCTTGATAAAGCAATCCCTTGATTTACAGCTTTTGGAAATCCATAATTTTGTGGATTAGTTATGACCTTAACAACTTCACCAATAGTTGCGCTAAGCGATGACAAATAATCTTTTGTTTCATCTGTTGATGCATTGTCAACAACGATGATTTCATACGATACATTTGTAAATTTTTGAATGCTCTCAATTGCAAGCTTTGTGTGCTTAACTTGATTGAAAACAGGGATGATTATTGAAACAAGAGGAAGGTAATTTCGTTTTGCGTTGTTTAGCTGAATTATTCTAAATTTAGCTCTTTCATTTTTAGGGTCTACCTCAAGAACTTTTTTATAGAAAAATTCAGCGTTTTGACCGTCGCCCAATTCTAAGCAAATGTCCGCTATATTTAGAAGTGTTTCAACATCATCAGGCATTATTTTTAAAATCTCGCGATAGGATGAGAGCGCTTGCTCAAGTTCCCCTCTCTCAATAAATATATCAGCAAGGTTTTTCCAAGCTGTTATGTTATTTCTATCATGGTAAGTTGATTCTTTAAGATGGGAAATCGCTGAGTTAATATCATTGGAATTATATTTCAATATCGCAATATCGTTGTGGATTTGTGAGAGAAGAGATTTAAGTAAGTTGAGATTCCGAATTCCTGTCTTTGCTTCATTATCTTTCCCTAACCAATTTAATACCCTGATATTGTGATAAGCCCTTGAAATTTCTTTTATCGCATATCTTAGAGCGAGATAAAAATATCTTTCTGAAAGAATTAAGTTATTTTCAGAATACATCGTCCTTGCAAATTGAAGCAAAGACTCAGTTGTAAATTCAGATTCAGCATCAAGTGAGAAAAATTTTCTGCCTTTCCAATTTTTGGGTCTATTGTCATCATACACTGCTCTTTTTATAGCTTCAAGATAACTATGTCCGAACTTCAAATCTGGTTCAAGATAGTTGCCCTCGCCCCATTCGTTCCATGCGTTTATGAAAACAATTCTATGCTCTGGTTTTCTATTTTGAATTCTCTCTATCTCAACCCTTAACCATTTCTCAAATATTTCAGGTGATGGATTTGTCAGAATAAAAGGTTTAAATCGTTTCCTTCTTGCAGTGTTGTCCCATCCTGGGGTAACGCATGCGAATACATTATTTGATTGCTTCATAAACTCTTCGTTTACATCCGACATTAAATTGACAGTCTCAGTGTAATCAAATATAAAGCTAATTTTATCTAGCGAAAGCCCTTTTTTAATTACTTGGAAATTTATAATAATACTAAAGAATGGCTGAAATATGAGCTCACCATCAAATCCAGTTCCTCTCCAATTTGATACGTTATCTGCTGAACATTTTATTGAAATTAAAAATAAATCAAACCCATTATCTTTCGCAAGTCGCCTCCAAAGCTTAATCATATCTTTAAGATCAGGAATCTGCCCCGGACGATATATCAAGAAAGCCGGTTTACCCTCAATTTTAAAATATCTTTCATCTTTAAAAAATTTAAGCAACCAGTTAAAATGTTCAACATGATCCATTATCCCGCCGTAGGTTTGCTTCATGATGATTTCGTTATCAAGTCCATCCCATCTTCTCGTCCAGTTTTCGTTTGCCCAAGCGAGGCAGAATGGGAAATCAGGTTTACCTGATTCTAAAATTTCAATCAATGGTCTTTCAAGTAATAATTTTCCATTGAACCAGTAATGCCAGTAACAAAATGCGTCTATTCCATATTCTCTTGCAAGCTCTGCTTGCATTTCTCTTGTTTCAGGAACTCTCAAGTCATAAAATCCAGTATCAGCTGGAATGCGAGGTTGATAATGCCCTGGGAAAAGAGGTTTTGATGTTGCTACCATCCTCCATTCGGTAAACCCCTTTCCCCACCACTTGTCATTCTCTGGAATTGGATGAAATTGTGGGAGGAAAAAGGCAATAACCTTTGCCCTTTTTTCTTTCTTTACTTCATCAAATTCCGTTTCAATTTCTACATTCTTATCTACTTTCACACCCCCTTCTTCAAAATTGCTTATAAATTCATCAACTGCATTTATAACTTCCCCAACAGGGATTCCTGATGCGGGTCCGAAATCATTATATATTAATTTTACATTTGCTCCATTTGCGTAATCTCCAGTAAATGGCATGTATCTTTTGAAATTTCGGTAATGTCCAAGTAATACTACTCCAGGTGTCTCAACAGCATTTGCAATATGAGCTGGTCCGCTATCAACACCTATAAATAGCAATGAGCGACGGATAACCTCAGCTGTTTCAAGTATTGTTGTTTTGCCACATAAGTTTATAAAATCATTGAAGTTATATTTTTGAAGTATAGACTCAGTTCCAACTTCTACTATAGAGAGCTTATGTTTTTTTAAAATATGCTCTGCAAGTTTAACCCAATTTTTATCAATCCAATCTCTTGATTTCTCATTTGAAGAGCAATGAAAGACAATATATTTCAGAGGCAAGTTTAATGAATCAACTTTATCTTTTGCTTGTTTAGTTATATACACCCTTGGTTTTCCATCAATAGATGGCAACCCAGCCGAGCGAGAGAAAGCGGAAAGTAAACTGCCAAGAAAATAATAATTTTCCGCCGTCACTATAACTTTCCCATTGATGTTATTAAGTGGGATATCGCAAGTAGGGCAGATTCTACCGTGAATGTGAAGGTCAACCACTTTGTCAAAAATACTACTCCTTTTAAGTTCAATCCATTCGGTTAAGCAATTTACAACAAGGGTTTCATCTATATATGGATTAGGGTTAATCAATTCTTCATATTCCTCTCTGACACACCAAGTAATATGTGCATCAGGATATTTTGCTCTTAAATATCGTGAAACTGGCTCACATGCGATGATATCTCCCATATGTTCAACCAAACCAATTCCAATTTTTAATGGCTTAATTGAATTTTTAAATGAGGATTTATAATCTGTAGGCTTTAACTCTATATCATCTACATTTATTTTACGCTTTGCTATTACAATCATATCCTCTCTTATAATTCCTGGCAGAATTTCAATGATATCAAGCCCAGCTCTGTCAAAGAGTAAATATATATTTTGCTCATTGAAGAGAAATAGGTGTTCTTCAGGTTTAAAATGGAGCCATTTTTCCCCCTCACCCTTATAATTTGGTGTTTGAAAGATACAAATTCCATCCTCATTTAAAATTTTTGCAACATGTTTTAACGCTTTGAGTGGGTCTGTGAAATGTTCAAGGACATCAAAACCAGCAACAACATCAAATTTTTCAATCGGTAGATCAACATCAGGAAATAAACCCGGGATAATTTCTTTAAGATTAAACTTGTTTTTGGCAAATTCACATGTTTTTTTATCTACTTCAATGCCCACAACATTTTTGACTCCATTTTCTTTGCAGAAGTATAGAAATCCCCCGTGAGCACAGCCAATTTCTAATAATGATTCTGTGTTTGGTTTAAATATTTTAAGAATTTTAAACCAAATTGGAATTCTATCCCTGAAATCTACTTCGGCTCTTTCTTGGATAGATGGATAACCAAATTTATTTGTCACATAATCGTTCCAATATCCATCAAAGGTATAGAAATTTTCAAGTTTTTGCCTTGATGGAATATCTTTTACGATAAAAGTTTTGCAATTTTGACACTCGTAATATGAAGGGTGAGCACATGGTTTTAAAATTCCTCCGCACCAGCATCTGCGAGATTCCATATTTTTATCTCTTTTTTTCTTCTTTATCGGAATATTTTTTCAAGTCTTTAATGCTGAAATTAAAGTAATTTGCGATGTCATCCGATAAATAGATGTGAAAAAACACCAAGGCAAGGATGCCTTGGGAAATTTAAAACAAACAAAAACAAGGAGGTTATTAGCCATGGCATTCTCACAGGGAACACGCATCAACACCAACATCGCAGCGATGAACGCTTATAATGCTCTTAACGACATCAATCGTGAGCTCGGCGTTCATCAACTCCGCCTTGCGACAGGCAAAAAAATCAATTCTGTTTCCGATGACCCTTCTGGTTACACGATTGCCAAGAAATTACAAGCAAGAAGTCGTGGGCTTGCTCAGGCAATCAACAATGTCGGTGATGCCAAAAATGTTCTCTCAATAGCGGAAGGCGGATTGCAAAAGATCAACGATTTGCTTGTCTCAATTAAAGAGCAAGTGACAAGGGCTGTAAACGGTGGTTTAAGCAATGATGAATTGCAGGCAATCGCGACGCAGATCAATGATTATATGAGTGAGATTGATGATATTGTTAGACAAACTAAGTTCAACGGCATGCAATTGCTTAATGGTGCTGGCGGTGGTGCTTGGGTTACTGGAAGAGCCTTCCAAATTGGTAGCGATAGCGGTGATACGCTTACAGTTAAATTTGATATAACTGTTGATAGCACGCTTATTAAATCTTCAGCAGTTGTAACAAGCGATTTGACAAGTTCGTTTATCACAACAGTTGATAACGCTATCAGAACAGTAACCCAACAGTTGCAATATGTTGGTTCACTTGTCAATCGTCTTGATGTGAAAGAGGCGAATTTGATTGTTTCAATGACAAACACGGAAGCAGCAGCAAGCAGAATCTTTGATGCCGATATTGCCAAAGAACAAGTTGAGGTCGCCAAACTTTTGATACTCCAGCAAACAGCAACCGCTCAACTTGCTCAAGCTAACGCTGCTCCACAAGGAGTGCTTGCATTGTTTAGATAATCAATGGAGATGATGACGCTGGGACGATAGACACTTAACCTCGGGGGTTGCCACACTTGGCAACCCCCATCATGTTTAAAAATAGCACAACAAATATAAACTTTTAAGCAAAATGCAAGAGAAATACATAGAGAATGAAATTCTAAACCTTTCACCCGTTGAACTCATTCTAAAAATTTACGATGTTGCCATCATAAGCTGTAAAAGAAAAGACGCAGAAAGAGCGAATAAAGCAATAACTGAACTTATTGCCTCGCTTAACTTTGATTATAAAGAAATTGCTTTGAGTTTATTTAAACTTTACCACTACTGTCAATATGAGATAAGGCGTGGGAATTTTGATAATGCGGTTGAGATTTTGAAAGAACTTCGTGATGCTTGGGCAAAGGCTTTCAACTTAAAATAGGAGGTAAAAATGTCTTTTTATCTTAACGCAAGTAGTGTCATTAATCCGATTGATAACTTGATACAGATGTTTAAACAGGCGGAAGGCAATAAACTTATTAAGCCAGTTGAAACGCAGAAAAATTTAATTCAAACGAAAAATTCAACATTTCTTGAGTTGAAAACAAAGTTAAACTCGCTTTTTTTAGCGGTAAAAGATTTATCAATCGTAGGGGCAAACTCAAAATTTCAGGTTAAAACTGCCGATATCTCAGATCAAACAGTTTTATCAGTCAGCGTTGAATCATCTGCAACTCCTGCAAATCATACAGTTTTTGTTCAACGACTTGCCAAAGAAGAAACAGTCATCTCTTCAAAGTTTTCAAGCGATGGAATGGAAATTTTGACAACAGAAGGAACTGGAACGAAAACAATAAGACTTACAATAAATGGCATTTCAACCGATTTAAACATCTCAATTTCAAGTGGAGATACAAATAAGGTAATTTTAAATAAAATTGCCACCGCTATAAATTCTTCAATTTCTGACGCAAGTGCAAGCGTTATAAATGATACAAGTTCAACCTCACGGCTTGTTATAAAAAGCAAGAACACGGGGAGTCAGTATGCTATTACTCTTTCTGACATTTCTGGAACTTTGCTCGCAAATATCGGGCTTGATTCAAATGTGGTTTCAAATAGAATTTCCTCAACGGATACATCGGGTGGATATCTCTATAGTGATGTTAACTTGCTTGATGCGGAAATTATCGTTGATGGGATAACAATAGTTCGGAGTTCAAATAAAATAAATGATGCCATCTCTGGCGTTGCAATTGAACTGAAAAAATCTCAAAATGCTGGAGACACTCCCGTATCAATTACAATTAAAAATGATGCGGTAAGAGTTAGGGAAGCAATTGATTCGTTTATCAAAACCTACAACGATTTGGTTAAGTTCATAAACGATAAAACAAAAACGACATCTGATGGGGTGCGCTCTATCTTTAGCGGTGATTATACGCTCATGAGGTTGAAAACTGATTTAAGACTTAAAGTAAGCGGTCAAGTTTCAACGGGTGCTTTAAGATTTTTAAGTGACATCGGGATAAAAACAAACCAAGATGGAACACTATCAATCTCTGATGGCGCAAAACTTGACAGGTTAATTTCAACAGATGTCTCACAAGTTGAATCGCTTTTCAATTCATCTGATGGAATTGCCGTTAAATTGAAGGAGTTTATAAATCCATTTGTTCAAATCGGCGGAGTAATTGACCAGCGAGTTAATTCTGGAAAAGAACAAATAAAACAGCTTGATGAGAGGATAAAGTCTTTAAATAGCTTGATAGATCAAAGGGCGGAGGCTTTGCGAAAACAATTTGCGCAACTTCAATCTCTTTACTACGCTTTTACAAGGCAACAAACAATGATTCAGCAATTAACACAAATTCTTATGCCATGATACAAGAGATAAAAGACATATCAACGCCACAACCAGTCAATCAAAACATGGCTGAATTTAGGGAAGCTAAGACAATCATTAATGAAAAAGGTGACGAGGAAACGAAGCGTGAGGTATCAGTTGAAGAGATTGAAAATATAGTAAAAGAGTTAAATAAGTTTATTCAAATTTTCAACACGAAAGTTGCTTTTGAAATTGACGAGGAAACGAAGAAAACGATTTTGAAGATTGTTGATGTTGAAACAAACGAAATAATTCGCCAGATCCCGCCCGAAGAACTTTTAAGGATTTCAAGAAGGATAAGTGAATTACTTGGATTGATAATCAATGAAAGGATTTAGCTCAAATACTCAACTTTTGCAGTTGATTTTTGATGAGCTTCGAGAGATTTTAAAGATAACGCTTTTAATTCGTGAGATGGTTTTAAAAGAAGAATTTGAAAGGTTACCCGATTATCTTTCACAGCGTGAGCAAAAAATTGAGAGGTTGGCTGAACTTTTAAACGAACTTAAAGCAATAAAAAATGAAATTCCGAATTTCCAGCAGGTAAGGTCTGAAATTAAAACAATTTTTGATGAAGTGCTAAAGATTGAGGCTGAAAATGCCGATAATATAAGAGAAAAGATGAAAGAGATTTCGGAGGAATTAATAAAGCTCATTGAGCGCAGGAAAATTTTAAATTATTTGAGGTGAAAAATGAAAATAAATGAAATAAGTGGGAAAATACCGTTACCTGAAGAAAACAGCGGGAAAGGAGCGCAGAAGTTGGGAGATAAAAAAGATAAAATTGAAATTTCGGGCGAGGCAAAGGAACTTTATAAATTAACAAGAATTGAGAAAATTGAAGAAATAAGGAAAAGGGTTGACGCAGGCTTTTATAACTCTGATGATGTAATTGACAAGGTTGCAGAAAAGATTTACGAGCATTTGAAAATGAATAGATAATCCAGAGCCCCTTAATTACAGCACCTCCCCGCTTAACTTGGTTGCTGACCCCGAACTTTTTTGTTCGGGGTTTTTTATTTTTAACTTTTTGAAAATTTCAATTATTCCGCATATATTTTTACCAAGTTTATTCATTGGAAGATCCGAATTGTAAGAGTTTATCTTTTATGAGGCTTTGAAATTTTAGTATAGTTTTAATTTAGGTGATTTCGGTCGTTTTCTTCTATAAAAAATTTGGAGACAATGATGCGACCGACAAGGGCGGAGATTAATCTTTCCGCATTTGAGTTTAATTTTAACCAAGTTAGAAAGCTTATCGGTGGGGGAACAAAGATAATGGCGGTTGTCAAAGCAAATGCCTATGGACATGGAGCTGTTGAAATATCAAAATCCGCTGTTTCGCTTGGCGCTGATTATCTTGCGGTTGCAATTCCAGAAGAAGGAGTTGAATTAAGGAAAAATGGGATTAACATACCAATCCTTGTCTTCACCCCAGCATTTGAGCATCAAATGGAGCTTTTTATCAAGTATGATTTAACAGCAACGATAACCTCACTTCATGAAGCAGAGAAATTCAATTCACTATGTGAAAAATTTGGTAAGAAGGTAAAATGTCATATTAAAATTGACACGGGAATGGGAAGGATTGGCGTAAATTATAAAAGTGCATTTGAATTTGTGAGAAGAATTTATAACGAGTTTAAAAATCTTTACATTGAGGGAATTTACACACACTTTGCCACATCGGACGAAAAGGATAAAACTTTTGCTTATGATCAGTTTGAAAGATTCATTAATTTAATTAAGGAACTTAAATTTGCTGGAATTGAATTTCAATTGAAGCATTGCGCAAATTCCGGAGCAATACTTGATATGCCAGAGACATATCTTGATATGGTTAGACCCGGAATTATGCTTTACGGCTATCATCCATCGCTTGAGGTTTTGAATAAGATTGAACTTAAACCTGTTATGACTTTAAAATCAAAAGTTGCCTTTATAAAGGAAATTGAACCTGGAACAAGCATAAGTTATGGGAGAAAATTTATTGCGAGTGGGAAAACAAGGATTGTAACTATACCGATTGGATATGCGGATGGTTATAGACGCTCGCTTACAAATCTTGGAAAGGTTCAGATAAATGATAAAATTTTCCCGGTTGTTGGAACTGTGACAATGGATCAAATCATGGTAGATGTGGGGTTGAGCACAGAAATAAAGGTTGGTGATGATGTAATTTTATTCGGGAGTGGAACTTTAACCGCTTGGGAACTTGCGAAATTGCTTGGGACAATACCTTACGAGATTTGCTGTAATGTTTCAGCAAGGGTTCCAAGGATTTATTTAAGGGATTAAAAACAAAAGGGTCAAACTCATGGCATCAAAAGCATTCGCAGTGATAATGGCTGGTGGAGTTGGTTCAAGGTTTTGGCCTAAAAGCAGAGCCAGAAAACCAAAACAATTTTTAAACATTCTTTCCTCAAAATCTTTAATTGAGCAAACGATAGAGCGAATCAACCCATTGATCCCGGAGGAAAATATACTTATCGTTTCAAACAAGAATCAAACTGCGGAACTTGTCCAAGTTCTTCCAAAATTCCCAATCCAAAATATAATTCTTGAGCCACTTTCCAAAAACACAGCACCATGCATTGGTCTTGCAAGTTTGTTTATAAAAAGGCATCAACCCGATGCAGTTATGGTAGTATTGCCTTCGGATCACTTGATAACCGATGTTGAAAAATTTCTTAACACATTAAAAATTGGAATTGAATCTGCATATGAAACTATGGGATTGATAACCATAGGGATTCAGCCAACTTATCCATCTACTGGATATGGTTATATTCAATTCATTGAGGACGATGAAAGTGAGATGTCAAAAAAGGGAGTTTATAAAGTGAAAACGTTTGCTGAAAAACCTGATCTTGAAACAGCCCAAAAATTCCTTGATAGCGGAGATTTTCTTTGGAACAGCGGTATGTTTATATGGAGAGTTGATGTGATACTTGACGAAATTAAAACGCATTTACCGGATATTTATGAAGAACTTATGAAAATTGATGAGGCAATTGGGAGAGATGATTTTAAAACGGTGCTTGAACAATCATATGGGAAGATGAGAGCAATTTCAATTGATTACGGAGTTATGGAGAAGACAGATCGTGCTTATGTAATAAAAGCAAGTTTTGGGTGGAGCGATGTTGGAAGTTGGGAGGAAGTTTATAACCTTGCGCCGAAAGATAAGGATGGGAATTACATTGCTTCAAATTCAGAAAATGTGATTTTAATTGATGTCAAAAATTGTTTAGTTGAAGGGAATAGAACTCTTATTGCAATGATTGGTGTTGAAGACTTGATAGTTGTGAGTACAGAAGATGCCATCCTGATTTGTAAACGTGACAGAGCCCAGGATGTCAGAAATGTTGTTAATTTTCTCAAACGAAAAAATTTAGATAAGTATTTATGAGGTCTTTAAAAATTTTAGGGATAATTTCCGCATTCGTGTTTAATTCATGCACGAGCGCTGTTCGTTATTCAACTCAGGATACATCCTTTAAAAACTCCGAAAAAGTTCAAGTCGGTGTTGCATCATACTACGGCGTGGAGTTCCACGGTAGACCCACAACAAGTGGGGAAACTTATGACATGAACGCTCTCACAGCAGCTCATCCAACTCTACCGATAGGAACACTTGTTAAGGTTACAAACCTTGCAAATAATAAAAGTGTAATCGTGCGGATAAATGACAGAGGTCCTTTCAAAAAGAATAGAATTATTGATGTTTCGTATGAGGCAGCTAAACAACTTGGTTTTATAAACGATGGTACAGCTCTTGTGAAAATTGAAGTCATAGAATTACCAAAGGACGGTCAAGATAAATAAATTTTTGACATTGCAAGGCAGGACGATACCATAATCTCTTCACTTATTAATAACTTTCTAAACAAAATTTTCAAAGTTAACTTGAGAAGATTAAAACCACCAGCTTTAAGGAAAGGAGATGTAATTGGAATCATTTCCCCGGCAAGTTCGCCAGATGATTTTTCAAGGATAGATAAAGGTATAGCATATCTTGAAAGTTTAGGTTATAGAGTAAAACCAGGTAAGTACATTTATGGGCGAAGTGGTTATCTTTCGGCTGGGGACGATGAAAGGGCAAGGGATTTGAATGAGATGTTTTTGGATCCGCAAGTTCGTGCGATAATTTGTGTAAGAGGTGGCTACGGCACGCCGAGAATACTTGATAAGGTTAATTACATTGCTATAAGAAAAAACCCTAAAATTTTCGTCGGCTACAGCGATATAACAGCGCTTCAATTTGCCATCTTTAAAAAAACTGGCTTGATAACTTTCTCTGGTCCGATGCTCGCAGTTGATATTTATTCAAATTTTGATGCTTACGCTGAGGAATTTTTCTGGCGGATTTTGACATCAAAATCAAGCAAAATTGAGATAAAAAATCCAATTGATCAAGATATCCAAGTTTTAAATCACGGGAAAGCTGCAGGAACATTGCTCGGTGGAAACCTTTCTTTGATTGCGTCAATAATTGGAACTAAATTTCAACCGGATTTTAACAATTCAATCCTTGTGATTGAAGATATCGGTGAAGAACCATATAGAATTGACAGGTATCTTTCGCAATTGAAAAATTCTGGAATACTTAACAAAATTAAAGGCTGTATACTTGGGCAATTTACAGATTGTGTCGCAAAGGAACCTGAAAAAAGTCTAACACTTGAGCAAATCTTTCAGGATTATTTTAAAAATCTTGGAATCCCTATCCTGTCCAATTTAAGTTATGGACACATTCCTCAGAAAATCACTCTGCCAATTGGAGCAAGAATAAAAATTGATACAAAGAGAAAAACAATAACAATAGTTGAAAAGGTTCTTTCTTAAAATAATAACTTTTACATTTTTCACATCGTCTTTATCATCGCAAAACTTTCTTCAATTTAAAATCACCCGTGAACTATCAAACTTTTACTGGAATGGGCTATTTAATTTTCACATCTTAAAGAATTCGTTTGATCTTTACATTTATGAAAAGTTTTCAGAGATGGTGATAAAAACTGATAGAAAATTTATACGAGATGACAACGATTTTAAATTTGGCTTTTACAAATATATCTCCCAACGGTTTAAAGCTGCATTTTTGTTTAACTCAATTTCATTCGTTGATGATAAACTCGCTGGTTTAAGCAGGGCATCATCAAGCGAACTTTTATCTGGTGTAAAGTTTCAAGCATCTTCAAAATTTGGCTTTCACTTTCTTGGTGGATACAAAATTGATTATCAGATGGGTCAGAGGGACAAGGGTTGGGTTTACAAAATTTCTTCCGATACATCTGATTTTATTTTTTCAGACTACCATTTTAAGGCAAATCTAAACCATTATGAGGACTTTATAAATCCAAGAAAAAATGTCTTGTCTGCGTTGAATTTAACAATATGGCGAATGTTTACACCTAATGTTGAGAGTAAAGTTGAATTTCTTGCCAAACATGTGAGGCGTGATTTTTATTTTTACGCTGATACGAATTTGCGAAAAATTTATAACATTAATTTTAACATTGAAGGAAGAGATGAAAAAACGATGTCTGGATCTATGTCTTTGGGTTATCCATTGCTGGACAGGTTAATTTTAAATTTAAATTTTGTTTTGAGCAACAGAAACATAGGGAAAATTATACGATATAAAACATCCTCACTTTACGATTCAAAGATTAGTGAATTTACCCTGAACGCAGGCGCTGGATTATCTTATGAAACGGAAAGGTTAAAGACGAGGTTTGAAATCGGCTATTCGGAGCGAAATGAGATTCATTCCCCGCAAAAGCATGAGCTTACAACCGAAACCTTATTTTTAAGAATAAAACAAAACGAAGAGCAGAAGAACAATAAGAGTTTAAGAAGGATCATAAATGGAGAAATTTCGTTTGATATCTCAAAAAGATTAACAGTTGGAAGTATGTTTTACGTTTCCCTTTTTAGATATGATACGCCAAGCAATCTTAACGATGACGATAGAGATGAATTGCTTCAAATTGTTAGAATTTTTTTTAAGTTGAAAGTTTCAAATGAAGTTCAAATGGAGATCCCACTTGACCTTAACAGTCAGCATCTTATTTATATTTTTGCGACAAGAAGTATTAATAATAACTGGAACAGGATAATAAAACTTTCTCCTTCGGTTATTTTTGAAAGCGGATATTTGAAAAACAGGGCGAGTTTTTCCGTGCTTGCAAATTATACGGTTTATGATTTTGAGTCGGTTGCCTCAACAGTTAAAAGTTATGTTTTTAGACAGTTTTATCTTAACGATTCAATTTTTTTCCCAATTTTGGGAAGGTTGAGTTTTGATGGAAATTTGCAGATTATTTTTTCCGAAAGCGGAAGGTTGAAGTGGAAAGAATTTAAAGAGAAACCAACCATCTTTATAAGGACGAACGAATATAACTTCAAATTAAATTACTCGTTAAACAAAAGTGCAAAATTTTCCATTGGGTATCGCTTTTTTGATGAGAGAAGATTTAGATTTATTGAACTTAACAAAGTTCCAGATTCAAGGATAATCGCATCGGGTCCTGTATCTGTAATAGAGATTACGAATGAAAAATTTAGGTTAAATTTTGATGGTTGGATTGAAAGATTAAAATTTGGTGAAAAGACAAGCGATGTGCCAAATTTGAATATAAATTTAAACATTAATTTATGAAAAAAAACCGTCCAAAATTTGAATCCGCTGATTTTCCATCGGATGTTTCATCGTTCAAGAAGTTTGAAAAATTTCTTTATGAGTTGAGAGGCAAATATAAAATTTCGGATGAGGATTTTTATAGGCTTTATCTTGCTTCAAGTGAAGCGTTTATAAATGCCATCGTTCACGGGAATAAACTTGAACCAAGTAAAAAGGTAAAAGTTAGGTTCAAGTCTTTTAAAAAAAGTTTTGAGATTGAGGTACAAGATGAGGGTGAAGGTTTTGAGCCTGAATCTATCCCGGATCCGACCGTTAATGAGAACCTGTTGAAGGAATCGGGGAGGGGAATTTATATCATCAAAGCTTTTTCCGATGTGGTAAAATTTCACAAAACCAGAAATGGCATGAAAGTCAGAATAAAAATAAAAAAGCGACCGAGCGCCCTCTAAAAAGGGTCGCCCGATCGCCAACGGAGGTGCTACGGCGGGCGTTGAAATCTTAAAGAACGAGCAAATCAAGAAAAGGTGCTCAAATCAAGGTACTTTTAGAGGTGCTCATTTAGGTGCGTCTTCATATAAAAGAAACGCAAATATTGTGCCAAAAAATTTTTAAAATTTTACCAAGATTTCAATAAATTTTTAAATAGATTTTGTTTGTCAAAAGTCATAATTTGGGACAAAAAGTGGCAAATTTAAACAATGCTTACAAACTACCACACCTTAAAATGTTTGATTCAAAAGCTTAAACCAAGGCTTGAGAAATCCACAATAATTGAGGCATTCACGCAGGAAAAAGATACGCTTCATATCACCGTTGAAAAAGATGAACCTTTTACACTTGAGCTCAACGCAACGGGGCGGGGATATATGTTCTTGCGTTCAAAGTTTGAAAGGGCAAGAAAAAATTCGCTTGACATTTTCCCCGAAATTTACGGTGACAAGATAAATGATGTAGAGATTCACAGAGCAGATAGAGTAATTGAGATTTTACTTTCATCAGATCATAAAATTCTTCTTCAGTTTTTCACAGGTAAAGTTAATTTCTTCCTTACCACAAATGAAAATGAAATTATTTCATCTTTTAAAGATCCGAGGCTATACATTGGTAGAAAATTTGAGTTTGAAAAAACTGAATCAAATTATTACGCTGTTGTAAATGATTTTGAGAGTTTCAAAAAAACATGGGAAAGTCTGGATATTGAAGAACCGGCGCAACGGCTTCTCAAAGCAGTTGATACAATTGATATGTTGATGGCGCGAGAAATTTTACACAGAAGCGAAAGCCACACCGTTGAAAAAATCTGGATAAGTCTAAAGGAGATTGATAAAGAACTTAACAACCCATTGCCGAGGATTTATTACGATGGAATTTTCCCGAGGTATTTTTCAATTATTGAACTTACGCATTTAAACTATAAAAAGGTTGAAATTGAGGACATAAACGAGGCGATAAGAAAATTTGTAATTGAGACAAAGATAAACAAAAGTTTTTATAAGGAGAGGGAATCAATTTTAGATAAACTTAAACATTTGCTTGATAAAACGGAGAGGACAATTGAAAAAGTTGAGAAAGAGATCAGCGAAAATCAAAGGGCTCAAATGTATGAAATCTATGGTTCACTTTTAATGGCGAATTTAAATTCTCTGCGTCGTGGGATGGAGGAGGTTGAGCTTTTAAATGTGTTTTCGGAGGGCGGTGAAATGATAAAGATAAAGCTTGACCCCTCACTTTCCCCCGTTGAAAATGCCGAGAGATACTTTGAGAAAGCGAAGAAGACAAGGGCGTCATTAAAAATTGCAGAGGCGAGATTGGAGAGATTGAAAGTTAATAGAGAGAAATTGAAGGGTTTAATTGAAAAACTTAATAATTGTGAAAGTTTTGAGGATTTGAAGAGGTTTAAAGATGGCAACCTTCAGGATTTGAAATTGTTTGGAGTTGTGAGGGATAAGGTGGCTGAAAAAGTTGGAAGTAAATTCAGAAGGTTCGTTGTTGATGGTGGGTTTGAGGTTTGGGTTGGTAAAGATGCGAAAAGCAATGATTTGTTAACTTTAAAATTTGCAGATAAAGAGGATTTATGGTTTCACGCTCGTGGAGTTCGTGGGGCACATGTGGTTTTAAAAGCGGGAAAGAAACAGCCGAGCAAGAGAGCGATTGAACAAGCTGCTGGAATTGCGGCATATTTTAGTGAAGCGAAAACATCCTCGCTTGTTCCTGTCATCGTCACAAAGCGAAAATATGTGAGAAAACCTAAAGGAGCCCCTGAAGGTAGCGTAATCGTTGAACGTGAGGAAGTTATAATGGTGGAACCAAAGTTACCTTCTGAGGAAATAGAATAAAGCACATAAAAAATAAATTTTTAACGCTAAATGAA
>Ga0209289_100263_pt1 | contig 31029 bp, 21 predicted proteins | sample GXS110809BmetaG_FD_184121 | JGI IMG/M metagenome (GOLD analysis project Ga0209289, IMG submission 184121) | Hot spring microbial communities from Gongxiaoshe hot spring, China to study Microbial Dark Matter (Phase II) - GXS 110809B (SPAdes)... ...
AAGCTATACCGTAGCATTCGCCCCCAAGGGCGGGTGCTCATTGAAACGGCTCGTGCGCGTCGAATTCTCAAATCCGCCATCACCAAGTAGCATTCGCCCCCAAGGGCGGGTGCTCATTGAAACGGCTCGTGCGCGTCGAATTCTCAAATCCGCCATCACCAAGTAGCATTCGCCCCCAAGGGCGGGTGCTCATTGAAACCCAACAGACGCACTGCTGAGTTTTCGTCCGTAATCGCAATGTAGCATTCGCCCCCAAGGGCGGGTGCTCTGAAACCTAAAGAATGCAAGGGGGGTCAGGTTCAGAATATGCTCCCCTTGCACGGCATGGGGCACAAATCCCCTAAAAACAGACACTGCGACGCCGTAGTTTGATTTTTTGAACCCCCTCCTTTAGGTTCCCCCTACCAGTAGGGGGAACCGAGCGGTGCTTTTATGGTTCCCCTCGCGTGCGGGGGGAACCTTAGGGAGGGAGGATGGTCAGTTTATTATTCAAATCCCATAAGCCGTTTCTGTGCAAGCGAAGCCGACCTACGCTGGCTTGCGCCGTCAGCGGGGATGCTGACGCTACGATTAGCTTTGCCGGTGGGAACGCCGCCACTACACTCCAGCCTGCCTACGCGGACTTGGCTTCAAAAAAGTGACTTCAGCCTATCGGGCTATAGCGGTCAGTTTATTAGCTAACCCTCCTCTCAGCCGTTTCCCACGCAAGCGAGAGGCATCCGCAATGCAGAGCGATAGTAAAACCCGTCGCTACTTGACTGGGCAGTCGGTCAGGATTATGTGAAGGGACGGCTAAATCTGCGGGCAGGTTGGCAGGAATCGTAGATGAGAGGGCTGAAAAGGTTTAGTACCTTGTTCAAGGAGAGGTGAGGTTATGCGACTGCGTCCGTATCTTTGGGCAGTGGGACTGATAGGTCTTGTAGGTTGCAGCGTACAGGCTCAACCTGACTATCCGGGGGCACGCTGGGTGCCCGCTTACTCGGGCAACTACACCACCGCCAACCGCCCCAGTTCTCATCCCATCCGCTATGTGATTATCCATGTGACGCAGGGAAGCTATGCGGGTGCGATTTCGTGGTTTCAAAACCCCAGGGCACGGGTAAGCGCACACTATGTGCTACGCTCCTCCGACGGCGAAATCACCCAGATGGTGCGCCACAAGGATATCGCATGGCACGCAGGTAACTGGACTTACAACACCCAATCCATTGGGCTCGAACACGAGGGTTGGGTGAACGATCCGCGCTGGTTTACGGATGCGATGTACCGCGCCTCCGCGAACCTGACCCGCTACATCTGCAACCAGTATGGCATTCCTACCACGCGCACCTACATCATCGGGCATGTGGAAGTGCCCGGTGCCACCCATACCGACCCTGGGCCCCATTGGAACTGGGACTACTACATGAGCCTCATCAACAACACGCGCAACGCTGCTTATGTGAGTGCGAGCTTTCCCACAGTGATTCGTCCGGGCGAGCGCGTTCAGGCAAGGATCCAGTTCCGCAACACGGGCACAACTACATGGAGCCCTAACGGCACCAACCCTGTGCGGCTGGGCACTCAGAACCCGCGCGATCGCAGCAGCCCCTTCTTCACCGCAGGCAACTGGATTAGCGCGAACCGCCCCGCGAATGTAAACACAACTGTCGCGCCCGGCGGCACAGGCACCTTCAGCTTTATCCTCACTGGTCCCCGAAGCTACGGCAACTACACCGAAAGCTATCAACTGGTGCAGGAGGGCATTGCGTGGTTCGGCCCAATTGTGAGTTTCAACATCCAAGTGGTGCCGTGGGATTTAGTGTATGACAACACCAGCAGCAACTTTACAGTTTCGGGCAGCTGGTCCACGGGCACGATGGCGACCGACAAGTATGGTGCCGACTACCGCTGGATTAGCACCAGTCCGTCTTCTACGGCGTATGCCCAGTGGTTTTTGAACGCTCCGATTGATGGTGCGTATGATGTGTACGCGTGGTGGAGCGCGGGTAGCAACCGCAGCACGCAAGCACGCTATGAGATTGTTCACGCGATGGGCACGACGGCTGTGGTAGTGAACCAGCAGACCAACGGCGGTCGCTGGGTTTACTTAGGGCGGTTTAATTTGCCGCGCGGCGGCGGTAGTGTTTACCTGCGCGCGGCAGCGCCGTCGGGCTTCGTGGTGATTGCCGACGCCGTACGCATTGTTGGACCGTACTAAGCACTGCCATGCGAAACGGGTTGGTTGGAGCGGCTGGGGTTGTGCTGTGCCTTTGGGCATGGGCACAGCCAGTTGACCTACGCGCTGTGGAGCCCCTGCAAAAACCCGTTTCGCTACGGCTAGTGATGCGCCCGCTGCGCGAGGCAATTCAACAGATTGCCGCGCAGACGGGCGCCGCCCTAGGCATCGCCAAAGCTATTGAGCAGTACAAAATCACGCTGATTGCGCACCAACAGCCTGCTTGGCAAACGCTTGAGTTGCTCGCCCAAGTGTATGGCTTAGAGTGGCGGGCAGAGTCTGCCGAACGGTATTACTTGGTCGCTCCTGAGGCTACGCGCGCTCAGCAGCAACGCCAGCAGCGCGCTCAGTTAGAGGCGTTGCAGCGTGCCTTAGAAGAACGTCTACAAACTTATCAACGCGCAACAGCCACCGACTTTGCTCGCCTCCATCAGCGCATTGCAGAACTGGATGCCGAGCGTTCACAACTGGAGCAGCAACAACCCCCGAACTGGATTGAGCGTGCCCAGCAGTTAGCCACTGCGCGTGCCCAAATCGGCGCCGCGGGCGAGTCGCTGCCTCTCTACTTGCTGGGGGTACTCAGTCGCAGTTGGACTCGTGAGCAGCGGGCACGCCTGCTCAACGGACAGCCTCTACTTGCCTCCACACAACCGCTGGGCGATGCGTTGCCACTGCCCGAGAACACCCTGCGTTGGCTTACCGTGTGGAACCCCAGCTTTGCCGAAGTGCCACTGCAATCCGCTCAAATGCTGATTCGGCTCAACCTGCAACGCAAAACCTTAGAGTTGGCACTTGTGGCGCGTGCGGGCGAGCAAGTGTTTCCGTTTGTGGAAACGGTGCCCCTTAGCCTCGCTGAGCCAGAGGAACCGCCTGTAATAGAGGCAATTCCAGAAACGCTTGCCAAGCAGCCGCTGCACTTCAAGGCGTCATCTCCTGCGGTGCCATCGCCTTACTGGGGCAAGCAATACACCCTTGCGGAGCAGTTGGCGTGGCTGGCGGAGCATACGAACTTGAATATCGTCGCCGATTCGTTCCGCCTGCCCGTTGCCAATCGCGAATTGAGCCGAAACGCCCCCACGCTGGGCACGTGGCTCCGCGATGTCCAAACGCAAGAGCCAGTGAGGGTGCGCTTTCCCGCAGAGGGCTGGTTGATGGTGCAGCATCAGCACCAAGCCGAGTTGCTTGCCAGCGAGATTGACGAGCCGACCCTCGAGCGTTTTGAAGCGCGTGCGCAGAACGGGCTGGATTTAGATGACTACGCTGAGCTGGCGTATCTACTGACCCCTGCCCAGCAGGCGCGATTGGAGCAGCCGAACCGCTACGCCCTGCGTTTTGATCCCACACCGTTGCAAGCGAGCATACCCGCGCTGCGCTTTTGGGCGAGCCTAACTCCTGCCCAGCGTCAGGCTGCGCGCGAACGCCAACCGCTCTACTACCCCCAACTGAGCGCACTCCAGCAACGCCTTCTCTGGGAGGCCGTGGAACACGCACTGCTCCACCCAACCATCTCGTCAGGCGACCTCTTACTTCAGTTAGACCGGCTTTACGACCCCTACGCCCAAGCAGAGTTGGCGTTCTTCTTGGATTTCTGGAAAAACATCGCTTTCGAAGTTCGCGACGGCGATGTCACGCTCGTATTCGAGGATGTAGAGTCCTACGAACAGACTCTGCAGGCGTTGCGTGCGCAAGGGGCGAACCCTTCCGTGCAGCGCGAAGTGCGTACGAACTATTCGTTCTACTTTGGTTTTGACACCCGTCACGCCGCGATTTACCCTGTGAGCATCCAACAGTGTGCGGAGACGCCTCCTACCGCCGAGTAGTGCGGTAGGTGACTACCGCACCATTTGCAGCACATCTTGGATTAGCCCGTCGAAAACCGTCACGATCTTGGCAGCGGCTTGGTAGCTGCGTTGGAACTTTACGAGGTTTGCGGCTTCCTCATCCAGCGAAACGCCCGACACCGATTCGCGCAGGTGGTGCAGGTGTTCCAATGTCAGCTGTTGCGATTCGGCGCGGCTTTTGGCAACTTGCGCGTCGTTGCCCACTTGCCCTACCAAGCGGGCGTAATACTGGGGCAGGGTCAAGCCGCCCAAGGCGGGCAACGGCTGTTGGCGCAGGTTTACCAATGCCATTGCGATGCCGTTGTTGCTTGGGGTGTCGGGCAAGCCGCTGGCAGCAATACGGCGCGGGTCGCTAATGTCGGCGTGCAGCGCGATGTCGGAGGCGTCGGTGCCGTCAAAGAAGCGGTTGCCCGTGCTGTTATCTAATCCGAAACCTGTTTGGTGAATGGCATTCACTTCGGTGATGAGGGTGCGGGCAAAGGTGTTGAGCTGGTCAAGGTAGCCCTGCAGATAGGCGGCGGCATCCATCAGCCCGCGCAGCTGCCCACGCTGAATATGGATATCCACAGGCGTGCTATCCAAGGCGCGGTTAGGTAAATCAATCGTTGTGGGCAGCGAAAACGCGGCTCCATCTTGCACGAGGGTGTGCCCATCAACAAACACCATCACGCTACCGTCGTTGGCGTAGTGAGCGCGTGCGCCTACTAACTCGCTCAGACGGGTGAGGAAGCGGTCGCGTTGGTCTAATAGGTCGCCCGCTTCAGCGCCGTTGGAGTGGGCAGCGCGGATTTGTTCATTCAGGCGCGCCAGTTGTTGTGCCAGCTCGTTCGCTTCACGGATGGCGTCGCCCATGCGTTGCTCTATCTGGGTATAGAGGTTTCGCCAGTTGTCGTGCACTGAGCGGAGAGTGCCCACCAGCGCGCTGGCGGCTTGGATAACGGTCTGGCGGGCTGCCATGCTGTCGGGGCGCGTGGCAAGCTCATCGAAGGCGTTGAAAAGAGCGTTGAGGCGCGCACTGATACCCTGTTCGCTCGGCTCCATTAGGATGCCCTCGATGGTGCGCAGCTGGTGACGCAGCGTATCTAATCGTGCTAAATCGCCCGCGTTGGTGTTGATGCGCTGTTCCAGCAGCATGTCGCGGATGCGCTCCACCTGCTGCACCATCACGCCAGTGCCGATGCGGATGTTGGGGTTGAAGGCGTACTCGGGCGTGTTGGCAAAGTGCACGCGCCTGCGCGAAAAGCCAGGAGTGTTCACATTCGCCACATTGTGCCCCGTCACCTCCAACCCAATCTGGAAGGCGCGCAACGCCCGTACGCCAAGCTCGATTCCTTGAAAGCTGGGCACGCTACACCTCCGTGTTCAACAACAAGTTTGCGCCAGTGGGGGCAACGGTGGGAGCGTAGTGCTCTGGTTCTGCAACGCGCACCAGTACCGCCATCATCGCATGGGTGTACTCCAACTCGTTTTGGATGATGTCGTAAGCGACTTGGGCGATTTGGTCGATCTGCTGCGCCACCTGAAGGGCTTGTTGGCGCAGTTCGGCAGGCAGCTGTTCGGCGGCGACAGCTTGTTGAACCGCTTGGCGGGCGCGCTCCAACTGTTCCAGTTGGGGTAGCAGCTGGGCGTTCAGTTGGTCAAGGCGAGCAAGGTCGCGCCTGACCAGCGCGTCACGCCACGCGTGCAATAACGGCAGCGCACGCCTGCCTGTGCGTATCCATTCGTGCAGCCATTCAGCGTAAGTTCTCATCGCTACCTCCTGCAAGATGGCGACTTAGCTGCTGATAGAGCTGTTCCGCAATGCCGAACTGACCATATTTGGCTAAATAGTCGGCAAACTGGAAGTCAAACATTTCGGTATAGTTGAGGGTTTGCGTGTGGCGTGGCAGCGTGCGCTGCATCGCCCGCCACAGCTGGAGAATGAACGTCGCCTCGAACTGTTGGCACGCTTGGTAGAGGGCGGCGTGGCGCGCGCTGGTGTTGGGGGGTGGCGCCGTACAGGTTTTGGACAACGGCTGTACTGGGTTCATCATTGCACCTCAATTTCGGCATGGAGTGCACCTGCGGACTTCAGCGCCTGCAGGATGGCAATCAGGTCGCGCGGGCTAACACCGAGTGCGTTCAAGGCTTTCACCAGCGATTCTACGGATGCCCCTTCACGCAGGAACACCATGCGAGCAGGCTCTTCGGTGGCGTCCACTTGCGTTTGGGGCACGACCTGTGTACGCCCTCCGCTAAGGGGTGGGGGTTGCGACACTTCAAAAGTGGTTTGCACGCGTACGGTGATGCCTCCGTGAGCGATCGCCACTGGTGCAATCCGCACATCGCCGTTGATGACGACGGTGCCCGTGCGTTCGTTGACCACGATACGCGCCACCACATCGGGCAGCACGCTGAGCATCTCCAGTTGCGCTATTAGCATCACGGGGTCTACGCTGCTGGCGGCATCCAAACCTACGCGGATGGTGGCTGGATCAACTGCGCGCACGGCGAGGTTCGGAAACGCGCTGCGAATGCTGCTTACTACGCGCGCAGCGGTGGTGAAGTCGGGTTTGTGGAGTTGAATCGTGAGGCTATTGTCGCCGTGCAGGAACGCGCTAGGCACCTCGCGCTCAATAACCGCGCCGTTAGGGATGCGCCCAACGGTGGTGTGGTTGCGTTGCACCCGGGCGCCCCCGCCCCCGAAGTTGAAGCCTCCTATGGAGATGGGACCTTGTGCCACCGCGTAAATTTGCCCATCGGCACCCCGCAAGGGCGTTTGAAGCAGCGTGCCTCCGTGCAACGAGCGCGCATCACCAAGGCTGGAAACCACCACATCAATCGTGTTGCCCGCCCGTGCAAACGGGGGCAGCTCGGCAGTCACCATCACCGCTGCTACATTTTTGACCTTGATGGCGTTCGGAGGCACTGTGATACCGAACCGCTCCAGCATGTTGGCGATGGATTGCACGGTAAACAGCGCGCCACTGCTGTCGCCCGTGCCTTCCAAGCCAACCACCAGCCCGTAGCCGATGAGTTGGTTGCTGCGCACACCCCGAATCTGAGCGATATCTTTGAGGCGTACTGTGGGCGCGGTGGGCGACTGGGCAAACGCGATGCTTACCATACCTGCAGCTAACAACAGCCACCACCGAATGTTTCGCATAGCCGTCCCCACGTCAGAAGATTATTTTGAACAGGCGTGTAAGGATGCCCTCGCGTTGGCGCGAGCCGACGATGCCCTTGCCCTCGAAGTAAATCTCGGCGTTGGCGATGGCGGTGGAGGGCACGGTATTGTCAGCGCGGATATCGCGAATGCGCACGAAGCCTGTGAACACCAGCGTTTGGGTCTCCTCGTTGATTTTGAGGGTACGCCTGCCTTCAATGCGCAGCACGCCGTTGGGGTAGGTCTCCACCACTTGCACGGTGATGCGGGTTTGCAGGGTGCCCGCGCGGGCGGTATTGCCCTGCGCGTTGCTGTCGGTTTTGCCCGACGCGCTTAGCTGGGGCCACAAGAACGCCAACAGCGGACCGACGCCTGCGGTGGTGGAAGCCGCCTCCGATTTTTGCACGGCGGTGTTAGCGCGTGCCGCAGCGGTGGTGCTCTCCACCACGACAATTGTCAACAGGTCGCCCACGCGACGCGCCTTGAAGTCCTCATAGAGGTTGCCCTCCCGATCGCTCCAAAGTGAGCCCGGAGCAGGGGGTACTTCGCTCGTGATAACCGTCGGTGTGGGTAGATTGCTTGGCGCGGGCGCGGGTGCAGTGGGTTGGTCTGCCCCTGTGGCGCGCAACAATAAGCCCGCTGCAATTCCACAAAGCCATCGTCTCATAGTCTTACCTCCACAAGACCCGTGTCTATTACTTGCGCACGGAGGGTTTTCTGTGTGTCGGGGATGTACACAGGGACTGTCTCGTCAAGGGCGCCGCTGGCTCGGGCAACGCCGCGCACTTCCAACACCACGCCATCGCAAACCACGCGCACCTGAACTGTGTCGCCAGAGCGCACGGTTAGCTGACGCGGTTTGTTGGGCATACGAAACCGCAGTAGGTAGCGCGCACGGGGCTGCCCTTCCACCAGCACGACCACTTCCAGCAGGGCAGAGCCGTGTGCCACACGCGGCGCGCCTACTAACTGAAATTCCACTGCCCCTTCGGGGATTGCTGTTGGTGCAGGCGGATTTTCTAGCGTCCACTCGCGCGCTGCCTCACCTGCAGCCTGCACCAGCTGCTCACGGGCATACCTCTCTAGCTGAGTAAGGTCTAAGGCTTGTGCTATGCGTCGGATGCGCACGGTATCAGGCATTTCAATGTGCAGGGTGCGCGGTTCGATGTTGTGTTGGCGCAAGCGCGTAATCAACTGAGCGCGCGTGAACAGGCGCACCTGACCTGGCAAAGGCGATGCGCCCAACTCCAGCTGGCGGAGCCGCTCGCGCAGTTGGGGATCGGCGCACTCTATGGTGGCAATATCGCCTAAACGGAAGCGTGGCGACGCCACCGCAGCCTCCGCAGCAATTTGGAGGGAGGCGTCAACACCGTCGTGCGCCAAGGTGGTAGGCTCGTCCGTAAGCCGTGCCAACGCCATCCATAGCAGTCCAAGCATTAGCACGGCGATCATCTCGCCCCGATTATCGGCAACGAAACTGGCATTTTTGAGAGTCCAGTTTGCTATAAGCTGTGCCGATAATCGCTTACGACGGCGGAGTCGCATGGATGCGCTGATGGGGCACGCAGGGAGGTGAGTGCACGATGATTAGCGGAAATTTGAGCGGGATTAACTTTGCGGGCTTGGCAACGGGAATTGACACGGAGTCGATTATCCAGCGGCTCACGGAGCTGCAATCGCGTCCGATGCAGCGGCTGATGGTGCGCAAGTCGCAGCTTCAGAGCCGTATGAGCGCGTTTGACCAGTTTCGGGGGTTAGTAAACAACCTCGCTTCGGCAGCGGGGGCGCTCTCGGTGGCGACTGCGTTCAACGCCGTGCGCGGCTCCTCCAGCGATCCACAGGTGGCAACCATCACCTCCTCTGCTGATGCGTTACCAGGCACTTACGAGTTGCGAGTCAGCAAGCTCGCGCAGGCACACAAGATTGTCAGCGGTGCCCACGCCTCCGCGACTGCGGAACTGGGCGTAAGCGGGCAGCTGATGATCAACGGCAAGATCATCACCATCCAAGCCAACGATACGCTCAACAGCGTTGCGCAGAAAATCAACGCTGCGAATGCAGGCGTCACCGCATCAGTACTGCGTGCAGACGACGGCTTCTACCTCACCCTGACCGCCAATGAAACGGGCGCCAAAAACAAAATCCACCTAACCGAAGTGGGCGGTTGGCGCGTGCTCTCGCCCACGCTGAAGCTGGTGACCTACGATGAGTATGTGCGCCATCAACAGGCAAACGCTGCGCTGTCGGCGCGCTTCCGCGATTCGGGGCGACCACTGGCACAACTGTTCGAACTCAACACGCCCCTTCAGGGCACTATCCAAATTAACGGCAAGCCTATTGAGGTGGATTTCGCGACCGACACGCTTGCCACGCTGGTAAACAAAATCAACAACGCGGGTGCAGGCGTCACAGCATCTATCGAGACCGAGACCGAGGGCGGCACGACCTACTACCGCCTCAAAATCGACGGAGGCAGCAACTTGCCCACTTTTACCGATGATCAAAACATCCTCAAGATGCTCGGCATCTTGGAAAACGGCTACACGCGCGAGTTGGTGCAAGCGCAAGACGCCGAGTTTACTATAGACGGTTTCCAATTCCGCCGCAGCAGCAACCAAGTAAACGATGTGATTCCTGGCGTCACGATTACCTTGCAAAGCGCAGATGCCAACAATCCAAAGACGGCGCGCCTGACCCTAACGCGCGATGTGGAAGCTGCGAAAGGCGCGGTAAGCAACTTTGTAAACGCTTTCAACAGTCTGGTGGATTTCCTCAAGCAGAACGCCTCCATCAACCGCGAGACGCTGCAGGCAGGTGTGCTGTTTGGTGACACCACTGTTAGTACCATTGTGGATGGCATTATCAACCGCACCATCAGTGCGGTGCCGGGCATCCAAGACGGCTTGCGCGTGTTGGCGCAGGTGGGCATCCAGTTAGGGCAAGACGGTAAGTTAAGCTTCAACGAGGGGCGGCTTACCGACGCGCTCGCACGCGATTTACAGGGTGTGATACGGCTGTTCACCGCATCGGGGCGTACAACGGATCCTAATATCAGTTTTGTGTCGGCAACCGACCAAACTAAGGCTTCGCCGCCTGAGGGCTATGAAGTAGTGATTACGCGTGTTGCCACACGCGCCACTGCTACTGCCAGCGTGGCGCAAACCAGCGCCAGCACTTCCGCAGAGACCCTTACCTTCAGCGGCGCGCTGTTTGGTAACGAATCGGTGCAGGTGCTATTGCCCGCAGGCAGCACGATTGACGATACCATCAATCGCATCAACAACGACCCACGCCTACGCAACCGCGTGGTCGCCAGCAAGGATGAAAATGGTAAGTTGGTGATTCGCGCAGTTAACTATGGTGCTGCCAGCAGCTTCACCGTGGTTTCAGATCAAGCAGCCAGTAACAACAACTCGGGGATTGGCACCACGCCTGTCCAAGCAGAAGGACAAGACGTGGCGGGCACCATCAACGGTGAGCCAGCTACGGGCAATGGGCAGTTCCTCACAGGCAACCGCGATAACCGTACCACCGCGGGCTTACAAATCCGCGTGACTGCGACCGCGCCGGGCACCTACGGGCGCGTACATTTCACACGCGGTGTGGCCGACCAAGTGCGCCTGTTTGCACGCCAGGTGACGGATGTGATCAACGGCGACATCCAAAACGCCACAAACACCTTGCGCGAGCAGATGAGCGCACTGGATCGCCAAATCGAATCTATCCGCGAGGAAATTAGTCGTAGGCAATTCCTCTTGCGTGAACAGTTTGCGCGTATGGAACGCACCGTTAGCCAGTTGCAAAGTCAGAGTGCGCGGTTGGCGGCGTTTGCGGCAAGCCTGCTCCGCCCAAGTCTAACGGGCTAAGCTGTGGAGGCACACGATGTATGGTGGCGTGAACGGGCATGAGCGATACTTGGAGACCGCTGTGGAGACTGCCAGCCCCGCACGGCTGATTGTGATGCTGTATGATGGGGCAATCCGCTTCATCAATGAGGCGGCTTACGCAATACGCCAACGCGACTATGAAACCAAGAACCATAAACTCCAACGCGCACAACGCATTTTGACCGAGTTGACCTGTAGCCTCGACTTCGACAAAGGCGGCGAAATCGCACAAAACTTGTTTCGGCTGTACACTTACATGCACAACCAGTTGGTGGAAGCCAACCTCGAGGATAGTTGTGAACGGTTGGAGCATGTGGTGAGCCTGCTTTCTGAGCTACGTGAGGCGTGGGACGCAATCGCTACGCAGGCCGAGGCGCAGGTGGAAGTGCCTACAGCACGGGTGAGTTTGCATGGCTAAATCGCTTGCGGAACAGCTACTGGAGGATTTTTGGTTGCTCAGCCTTTGCGTGGCGCAAGCCATCGAGGAGGGGCATTGGGACGAGGTGACGGGGTTGCTCCAGCGCCGCGAGGAGACTTTGCAAGTGTTGGAGCAACTGGAGCCCGATCCGCGTTGGCTGCCGCTGCTGCGTCGCGCGTTGGAAGCCGATGAGCGATGCCAATCGCTGCTGCAGCGGAAGCAGCGCGACCTGTTGTTTGTGTTAGAAGAGGAGTATCGCCAGCGTCATTGCGCGGAAACTTACGATGCGCCAGCGGAACTTGGCTGGAAGTTTGAGGCGGAAGGTTGAGTCGGGGGTCTCAGGGCGAAGTGGGGGGCAGGTTCCGCCTGCCCCCGTGCGCATGGGGCGTTACTCGCTGGTTCCTTTCTTGCGGCTGCGTTTCGGCTCGGTGGATTCGCCGTCAGGTTCGGTGGTTGGTTCGCTGGCTTCGGGCGTGGTCAGTTGCGTGCGGCTGTTGTCGGGTTCGCCGTCGGTTTGCTTGAGCTCCTCTGAGAAGAGGGTTTCCAGCGTCGGTTCGCGGGTTTCTACAACGGCTTCGCTGGCGCGTGCGCCCCACTCGAACTTCGGAATGAAGCGGGGCTTCACGTAGCCCGTGCCAGCGGGGATGAGTCGCCCAATGATCACATTCTCTTTCAACCCTACCAGTTCGTCCACCTTGCCGCGCACCGCGGCGTCGGTAAGCGCTTTGACGGTGCGCTGGAACGAGGCTGCCGACAGGAACGATTCGGTTTGCTGCGCCGCTTCGGAGACGCCCAGTAGCACCCACTCTGCCGTTGCGGGGCGACCGCCGCGTTCAATCACCTTGCGGTTCTCGTCTTCAAACACGAAGCGGTCTACCGTTTGCCCTGGCAGGAAGTAGGTGTCGCCGGGGTCTACGATGCGTCGCTTGCGCAACATCTGGCGGATGATAATCTCCAGGTGCTTGTCGTCGATGTCCACGCCTTGCGCCTTGTACACCGCTTGAATTTCTTGGATGAGGTACTCTTGCACCCCGCGCACGCCACGCAGGCGCAGCAGTTCGTGCGGGCTCAGCGGCCCGGGCGTGAGGCGGTCGCCGGGCAGCACCTTATCGCCCTTGACCACTTCCAGCGACCCCAGCGGGGGCACCAGCACGGCGTCCAGCACGGTGACTCGCTCGATGCCCGCTTCCATCAGGCGCGACAGGTGCGACGAGCGGATTTCGTCCAGCTCGTTGAGAATCACGGTGCCTGTGGCGGGGTCTTCGATGGTCTCCAGACTCATCTTGCCCAGCAGTTGTTCGCCCACGGGCAGGGTGGCTTTGATGACCACCCAGCGCCCCAGCGAGCGCACAATGTCCACCACCTCGCCCTCGTAGTCGACGGTGATGGCTTCGCCTTTGGGTTTGCGCGCCTCGAACAGCTCCTCCACGCGGTTGATGCCAGTGTTGGGCGGTTCGAGCAGTTTGGCAAGTTTGCGCTGCGAGTCGCGAGCGCGCCGTTCGAGTTTTTCGTCGCCTTCGCCTGCCAGCATCTCTTTGGGTTCTGGAATGCGGATGGGCTTACCCAGCAGGTTCGAGGCGACCTTGAGCAGCGTGCGCTTTTGGTCGATGCCCAAGTCAACCGCTTCTTGGGTGGAGACTCGCTCCTCGCGTTCGGCGGCTGCCAGCAGGCGCAATCCACCGATCTTGAAGCCTGCGATTTGCTGCCCTGCGCCTGCAACACCGCCCGTGTGGAACACGCGCATGGTCAGCTGCGTGCCGGGTTCGCCAATCGACTCGGCGGCGATGATGCCCACCGCTGTGCCGAGTTCCACAGGGCGCAGCGTGCCCATATCCAACCCATAGCACTTGGCGCACACGCCCAGCCGCGCGTTGCAGGTCAGCGGCGAGCGGATGGGCACACCCACGCGGTCGTGCTCGACCCACTCGAAGCCTGCTTTCTCCCACAGCGCGTGGATTTCGGCGCGGCGCGCTTGGAGACGTTCAATCACGGCGGGCTCGATAATCTCGTATGGCTCCAGCAGCACCTCGCCTGTGATGGGATCGCGCAACGGCTGGTCGTCGTCAGGGGTGAACAGCGTGCCTTCTTCTTTGGCAGCCAGCCCGCGCAGGGTCTGCGTAAACTGTTCGGTGGCTTGTGCCAGCGTGTCAATGGTGTTTGCCACCTCTTCGGGGATGATTTCGTTCTCGCGGATCAGCAGTTCGCCCGTGATGGGGTGGTAGAGGTCGCGTCGGGCAGTGCGCCCGCGAATGCGCTGGAACAGGGTTTCAATCAGCTCGCCTTCGCGTTCGATGCGGCTGACCACGATGCCTTCGGGCGTGTTGCAGTCGTGGATGCGCACCACCACATCTTGGGCAACATCGCACATGCGTCGGGTGAGGTAGCCCGCGTTGGCAGTCAGCAGGGCGGTGCTTGCCAGACCGCGCCGTGCGCCATAGCCAGACACGAAGTATTCCAGTGTGGTCAAGCCCTCTTGGAAGTTGTGTTGCACGGGCAGCTCCTCCACCAAGCGTTCGCCGCCCGAGCGGAAATCGAAGCCGCCCATCATCAGCCCGCGCATGCCCACCAGCTGCGCCAGCTGCTTGGTGGAACCGCGCGCGCCCGAGTCGGTGATGATGAACAGCGGGTTGTTGGGTCCCAACTCTTCCATCATCACTTTGGAGACTTCCTCGTACACGCGCTGCCAGAGCATAATCTTGCGCTGGCGCTTTTCGTCTTGGGTTAGCTCACCGCGATCGTAGAGTTCGTCAATAAGGCGCGCTTCCTCGGCGGCTTTTTGGAGGATAGTGTCGCGTTGCGAGGGCACCGCCATATCGGTGAGGGCGAAGGTGATGCCACCGCGCAGGGCCCATTCAAACCCGAGTGCCTTGAGATCGTCCAAGAAGCGCACCGTGCGGGCGTGCCCGCTGGTCTGGTACACCTCACGGATGACCGCCGAGAGCATCTTCTTGTTGTAGACCACATTGAGCCAGTTGGAGTGGTAGCGCAGAGCATCAGGCATGATTTCTTGGAAAATCAACCGCCCGACGGTGGTTTCCACCAGTTCTGGCTCTTCGCTGTTGGGGCGCACGAGGCGTACCTTGATAGGTTCGTGCAGGCGCACCTCGCCGCGCTCAAACGCCAGGCGTGCCTCTTCGGGGTTGGCAAAGTAGAAGCGTGCTTCCGTTTGGCGTTGCGGGTCGTTCATTGTGAGGTAATACGCGCCTAACACGATATCTTGCAGCGGCGAGACGATCGGCGAGCCATCGGCAGGCTTGAACAGGTTGTGGGTCGCCAGCATTAGCGTACGCGCTTCCGACTGCGCCTGATACGACAGCGGCACATGCACTGCCATCTGGTCGCCGTCGAAATCGGCGTTGTAGGCGTGGCACACTAAGGGGTGCAGCTGGATGGCTTTGCCCTCCACCAAAATCGGCTCGAAGGCTTGAATGCCCAAGCGGTGAAGCGTGGGCGCGCGGTTGAGCAACACGGGGTGCTCTTTGATGACCGCCTCCAGCGCCTTCCACACCTCAGGCAGCTGGCGGTCGATAGCGTTTTTCGCGTTTTTGACATTGTTTGCCAGCTGGTCGCGGATGAGGCGGTGCATCACAAAGGGCTTGAACAGCTCCAGCGCCATCTCTTTGGGCAGTCCGCACTGGTGCAGTTTCAGGTTCGGACCGACCACGATGACCGACCGCCCTGAGTAGTCCACGCGCTTGCCCAGTAGGTTCTTGCGGAAGCGTCCTTCTTTGCCCTTGAGCATATCCGAGAGCGACTTGAGCGGGCGTCCCCCTGTGCCCGTGACGGGCTTGCTGCGCTTGGAGTTGTCGATGAGCGCGTCCACTGCTTCTTGGAGCAGTCGCTTCTCGGAGTTGAGAATGCTCTTGGGCGCACGGATTTCCATGATTTTGCGCAGGCGATTGTTGCGGTTCACGATGCGCCGATAGAGGTCGTTCAGGTCGCTGGTGGCGAACCGCCCGCCATCGAGTTGCACCATCGGGCGCAGCTCGGGTGGAAGCACAGGGATCGCTTCCAGAATCATCCATTCGGGGCGCGTTTTGCTGTTTTTGAACGCCTCCACGATTTCGAGGCGCTTGATGGCGCGGGCGCGGCGCGTGCCTTGCGTTTTGCTGATTTCCTCCCGCAACTCGCGGTCGAGCTTTTCGAGGTCAATCTGCTTGAGCAGTTCGCGGATTGCCTCAGCGCCTTGCCCCACGCGCACCAGCGGACGCAGGTCGCGTTGCAGCTTGCGCGTGCCCATCAGCAGCAGCTGCTCGATGCCTTGCCAGCTGCTCTCGTCCAGCAGCTCGTACTGTTGCAGTTTGGCAAGGCGTTCGATGGCTTTTTCCATTTCTTGGAGCATCGCGGCGCGTTCGCGGCGCTCGCTTTCTTTGCGGCTTTCGTAGAGGCGCACGCGCTCAGCGATTTGCTGCTCGGTGAGGGTGTCGCGCCCTTCTTCCAGTTCGCGTTCCAGCCGCGCGTCCAGCTCCTTGAAGATGCGCTCAATTTCCTCGTCGAAGTTGCGTTTTTCCTCTTCGACCATGCGCTGCAGATCGCCGAGGTTTTGCTCAATCGCTGCGCGGTCGATGTCAATAACCATGTAGTTGGTGAAGTAGATAACTTTTTCCAGTTGGCGTGGCGAGATGTCGAGCAGCAGTCCCAGCGGGCTTGGAGGCTGTCCCTTGAGGTACCACAGGTGGCACACGGGGGCAGCCAGTTCGATGTGTCCCATGCGTTCGCGGCGCACGCGGGCGCGCGTCACTTCCACACCGCACCGCTCGCACTTGATGCCCCTGTTGCGCACACGCTTATAGCGTCCGCAGGCGCATTCCCAGTCGCGGGTAGGACCGAAAATGCGCTCACAAAACAGCCCGTCCCGTTCTGGCTTGAAGGTGCGATAGTTGATTGTTTCGGGTTTTTTGACCTCGCCGAACGACCACGAGCGAATGTCGTCGGGCGAGGCAAGCCCGATTTTGAGTGCCCTAATGCGCGAGATGTCTGCCATACGCTTTCACCTCAGAGTTCGCCTTCGGTGGTGGTCGGTTGGAGCTCGCCCAAGAGGAGCTTGGGCTGTTTCTTTTCCTCTAAGGCTTCGAGTTCTTCGAAGCTGCGGAAGTCGTGGATATGCCCGTCCTCATCAATGATTTGCACTTTGAGGGCAAGCGCGCGTAGTTCGTTGACCAGAATCTTGAACGATTCGGGCACCGACGGCTGGATGACGGGCGCGCCTTTGATGATGGCTTCGAAGGTGTGGATGCGCCCGTTCACATCGTCGGACTTGATGGTGAGCATCTCTTGGAGGGTGTGCGCGGCGCCGTAGGCTTCGAGCGCCCACACTTCCATTTCACCCAGTCGTTGCCCGCCGAACTGCGCCTTGCCGCCCAGCGGCTGCTGCGTGACCAGCGAGTAGGGACCGATGGAGCGGGCGTGGATCTTCTCTTCGGCAAGGTGTTCGAGTTTGAGCAAGTAGAGGTAGCCCACAGCGACAGGATTGCCAAACGGCTCGCCGGTGCGCCCGTCGCGCAGGATGACCTTGCCCGTTTCGGGATCAAAGCCCGCGCGGTCAATGGCGCGTTGGCGGATGGCATCCACCAGGGTATCGAGGCTGGGCTTTTTGTCGGCGATTGCCAAGCGTTCGGCAATGCGCTTGCGCTCGGTTTCAGGGGTATGCTCGAGGGCGGCGCGCACCGCCGCCATCGCCTCGTCGAAGGTGGCGCGGTAGCCCCACTGCACGGGGTTGCCCGACTCGTCGGTAATGCGCAGCTCGTGATCCAGCAGCACACGCAGCGCGTGGCGGCGCAGACGGTCTGCCAAAATGCGCATCTCTTGCTTGATTTCGTCGGGCGTGGAGCTTTGGAACACGGGCGTCTGGAAGCGGATGCCCAGCTCCTTCGCCACCAAGCCGAGGTGGAACTCCAAGATTTGCCCGATGTTCATGCGCGAGGGCACGCCCAACGGATTCAGCACGATGTCTATCGGCGTGCCATCCATCAGGAACGGCATATCCTCTACGGGCTGAATCTTGGAGATGACGCCTTTGTTGCCATGTCGCCCCGCCATTTTGTCGCCTTCGGTAAGTGGGCGGCGGGTGGCAACCGTCACGCGCACACGATGGTTCACACTGGGGGGCAGTTCATCTTCGGGTAGTTGCACCAGCGTGCCGTGGCAGCGTGGGCAGCTCTTGCTCTCCATCGGCTTGGAGCGGTAGAACGCCGCCTTGCAGTTTTCGCACTGGTATTTGAAGCGGGCGAACTGCGACACGCGCACCACCACACCGCGCTCGCCGTGAGGCAGGCGCAGCGACACATCGCGCATCTCTTCCGCCTTGCCACCGAAAATAATCCGCACCAGCTTCTGCTCGGTGGAGCCTTCGGTTTGCCCTTTGGGCTGAATCTTGCCCACAAGGATATCTTCAGGCTTTACCTCCGCGCCGATGCGGATAATACCGTTTTCGTCTAAGTCGCGGCGCGCTTCCTCGCCCACGTTAGGAATGTCACTGGTAATCTCTTCTGGACCGAGCTTGGTTTCGGTGGCGTCCGTTTGGTAGCTTTCCAAGTGGACGCTGGTGTAGGTATCGTCATAGAGCAGTCGCTGCGACACAAACACGGCGTCTTCGTAGTTGTAGCCACCTGCGGGCAGGAATGCCACCAGGATGTTGCGCCCCAGCGCCAGCTCACCGTTTTCGGTGGAGGGTCCGTCGGCAATCACATCGCCCGCGCGCACGCGCTGCCCCAAGCGCACCTTCGGCAGGAAAGTGAAGCTGGTGCCTTTGTTGGACTGCACAAGGTGCGGCAACTTGTAGACATCGATCGTGCCGTCGTCTTCGCGCTCGATGCGAATCTCAGTGGCGGAGACATACTTCACGCGCCCGTTGGCGCGCGCAGTGATGAGGCTTTGGGCGTATTTAGCTGCGTGCCGTTCCACGCCTGTGAACACCAGTGGTGCTTCGGGGTTGAGCAAAGGCACGCCTTGTCGTTGCATGTTGGAGCCCATCAGTGCGCGCCCTGCGTCGTCGTGCTCCAAAAAGGCAATCATAGATGCCGACACCGAGAACACTTGCGCGGGGTTCACATCCATATATTGCACCTGCTCGCGCGGCACGATGGGGTACTCGTCGCGCCAGCGTACCTGCACCATCGGTGGCAGGTAGCCGTTTTCGTCGAGCGGGGTGTCGGCAGGCGCGATATATGCGCTCTCATCCTCGTCCGCGGGTAGGTAGACCACCTCGTCGGTGGGTTTGCCGTCGCGCACGATGCGATACGGGGTGCGCAGGAAGCCGAACTCGTCTACATACGAGTAGAGCGTCATCTGCGTCACCAGCCCGATGTTTTGCCCTTCGGGCGTTTCGATGGGGCAGATGCGCCCATACTGCGACGGCGTGATGTTGCGCACCTGTGGCGGAATGCTCTGGCGTTGTAAGCCCCCTGGCCCCAGCACCGACAGGCGTCGCTTGTTCGCCAGCTCCGATAGCGGGTTGGTTTGATCCATAAAAGTCGATAGCGGGTTGGTGGCAAAGAACGACTGCAACGCGTTGGCGACGGGTTTGACACTGAGCACCACGTTCGGCAGGATTTGCGACACATCCTCAGCGGCGGTCATCTTTTCGCGGGCGGTTTTTTCCAGTTTCAGGAACGCCGCGCGCAGATGTGCCTGCAGCAGCTCTCCCACCGAGCGCACGCGCTTGTTGGCGAGGTGGTCGGTGTCTTCATATTCATGCTTATCCTCTGCCATTTCCAGCAGGTGGCGCAGTGAGAGCAATAAGTCGGGCACGGTAAGGCGGCGCACATCCAGCGGAATACCGTGGCGGAGTTTGCGGGTAATCTGGTAGCGCCCCACGCGCCCCAGGTCGTAGCGACGCGGATCTAACACCAGCCCGTAGAACAGGTTGAACACATTTTCGGGCACCATCGGGTCGCCCGGACGCATGCGGCGGTAGAAATCGTACACTGCCTCTATCGAATCGTTGGTGGGGTCGGCATCTAGGGTGGTTTTGAGTAGCGGGGGCAGCTCCACATCGCCGCCGACCACTTCCACGAAGCGCACGCGCACCTCGGGGAGTTTCTGCTTGGCAATCTGTTTGGCGGCTTTCTCGTCAATCACCTCGCCTGCCTGCACAATCGGCTTGCCTTTGGCGTTGGTAATGGTTTCGGCGGCGGTTTTGCCCACTAGGTCTGCCTCGCGAGGGCTATAGAGGGTCAGCTCGCGTGGAATTTCGCGCCGCTCGCGCGGGCGTCCGAACATCCGCATCAGGTGGTCGTTGGTCAAGCCGTAGACGGGCTTGTTGTTCAGTTCGCCCAGACGCTCGTAGGGCGGTTCGCACTTGACGCGCAGCTGGCGCGCCTCGGCGGGCAAGCGTTCCAGCTGGTCGTAGGTCAAAATCTCGCCCGCTCTGAGCAGAACCGCCCCCCCATACTCCACGTCTTGGAGCATGCGCCAGCCGACGGCGCGTTCCAGCTCCAGTTCGGCAGGCACGCGCGCCTCCTCGTACGCAGCAAACGCCTTGATAATCTGCGTAATGGGGAGCATCTTGGATTGGTGGATTTTGAGGCGAATCACATTCGTGGCGTCGGTGCCGCCGTCTAGCCAGGGACCCTCGGAGGGGATGATTTGGATTTGCAGCACTTTGCCCAGCGAGCGCACCATCATCTCGCGCCCGGTGCTGGAAAGCAAGGGCGATGGAAAGTGAACACCTGGCGTGCGGTTGAGCTGGCTAATAATCACGCGCTCGCGCCCGTTGATGATAAAAGTGCCGCCGTCGGTCATCAACGGCAGGTCGCCCAAGTAAATTTCGCTTTCCTGAACCTCGCCATCGCGCCGACCAAAGCGCACCTTCACGCGCAACGGTGCGTCGAAGGTAATCTCACGCTCGCGGCACTCGTCCACCGAGTACTTCGGCTCGCCTAAGCAGTAGTCGCCAAACTCCAAAAAGTAGGTGTTGGTCAGGTCGTAGATAGGCGAAAAGGTTTGAAACAGCTCTTTGAGACCTTCTTCCAGAAACCAGCGGTAGGAGTTGTACTGAATCTCGATAAGGTTCGGCGGTTCAAGGACTTCGCGGATGCGCTTTCGGCTGTGTCGCACAATTCGCATAGAGAACCCTCCACAAGGGGCATATTCGCCCAGTTTGGCAGTATACCTCAAGTGCCCCCCGTGTTGTCAAGGGGGTGTGCCGCAGGAAACAACTTGCTTGCAGGAATCTGCCAGTGGACCGCGTATGCACCCCTCTGAGGAGGAGCAGACGATGGTGTTCAAGAGTCCTTATCCGGATGTGCAAATACCCGATGTTGGGGTGCCACAGATGGTTTACCAGCATGCCTTAGAGTATGGCGACAAGCCCGCGATGATTGACGGTCCCACAGGGCGCACGCTTACCTACCTCCAACTGTACGGTGGAGTGCGTCGCGTGGCGGGCAATCTTGCTAAGCGTGGACTGCGCAAGGGCGAGGTGGTGGGCATTTACAGCCCCAACCTACCTGAGTATCCTTTGGCGTATCACGGTGTGGCACTGGCAGGTGGCGTGGTCACCACGGCTAACCCCCTCTACACCGCCGATGAGTTGGCGTATCAGCTGCGCGACTCGGGGGCGAAGTTCCTTATCACCGTCGGTCCACTGCTAGACAAGGCGTTGGAGGCAGCGCAGAAGGTAGGCGTGCAAGAGGTGTTTGTGATCGGCGAAGGCGAGGGTGCAACCCCATTTACCGAACTACTTGCCGAAGCAGAACCCCCAGAGGTGGAACTCAACCCTGCTGAGGACTTGGTGGTGCTCCCCTACTCCAGCGGTACCACGGGCTTGCCCAAAGGCGTCATGCTCACGCATCGCAATCTCGTGGCAAACATGGTGCAGGTGCTCCACTCGGGCGTGAACCTGCAATCCGACGAGCGCGTCATTGGCATCTTGCCTTTCTACCACATCTACGGTATGCTGGTCATTCTCAATCTTTGCTTGTACAAGGGCATGACTATCGTCACGATGCCGCGCTTCGATTTGGAGCAGTTCCTCAAAATCATGCAAGACTATAAAATCACGCGGGCGAACCTTGTGCCGCCGATTATCCTGGCATTAGCGAAGCACCCGATTGTGGATAACTACGATTTGTCGCACTTGCGCATCATTATGTCGGGGGCGGCGCCACTAAGCGCGGAGTTGGCAGAGGCGTGCGCCAAGCGGCTCAACACGATTGTGCTGCAGGGCTATGGCTTGACGGAGACCAGCCCCGTGACGCATGTGAATCCCGAAGACCCTGCCCGCATCAAGCTCGGCTCGGTGGGGCTGCCGATTGCCAACACCGAGTGTATGGTCGTAAGCCTTGAGACGGGCAACCCGTTAGGTGTGCGCGAGGAGGGCGAAATCTGGATTCGCGGGCCGCAGGTGATGAAGGGCTATCTCAACAACCCTGAGGCAACAGCGCAAACCCTCACGCCCGACGGCTGGCTGCGCACCGGCGATGTGGGCTATGTGGACGAGGATGGCTACTTCTACATCGTTGACCGCGTGAAGGAGATGATTAAGTACAAGGGCTTGCAGATTGCGCCTGCGGAGCTAGAGGCGGTCTTGCTGACGCACCCTGCGGTTGCCGATGCAGCGGTCATCCCCAGCCCCGACGAGGAGGCGGGCGAGGTGCCCAAAGCGTTTGTAGTGCTCAAGCCGCAGGCGCAGGTCTCCGCCGAGGAACTGATGGAGTATGTTGCTGCGCGCGTGGCACCGTTCAAGAAGATTCGGCGCGTGGCGTTCGTGGAGCAAATCCCCAAGTCGCCCTCTGGCAAAATCCTGCGCCGCGTGTTGGTAGACCAAGAGCGCAAGCAAGCGGGTTCGTAAGCGAAGTGGGGGCGGGTGCAGAACCTGTCCCCCGTGCTGCATTTGCCTCTTCAGCTGCGTGTGGTGGCGCCAGGCTGCTCCCACAGCTGCAGAATCACGCGCAAGGGCGCATCGGTGCGAATCGAGTTGCCGCTGTGGTGCACATGCGAAGCGCGGTAGCCCTGCGCGCGCAAGAATTTAATGGCAGCACGCGTGGAAGGCACCGATTGATTGAGCCTGTCGGCAATCACAGGCAAGCTATAGACAATCGGTAAATCATCCAGCTCACGGTTGAGCTTGGCGAGGAAGCGGCGGGCGTCGTCAAAGTAATCCTCGCGAGCTGCACGGTACATCGCGCTGAGAAACTCGTGGTCATGCAGCGGGCCGAGCCACAGCGGACCTGCCCAGCGCACGGTAGTGGAGGGGTTGTACTCGTGGTTTACGGGCGCGGGGGTGCCCGCCATCGCGACGCGATACTCGCCTTCAGGCGTTTGCACAATGAAACCGAAGTGCTCCACATTCAGCCCGCGCGTGCCTTTGAACGCCCGAATCAACACGCGCCAGCAGTAGCCGTCAAAGTAGCTCATCAGTGGCACGCCGTGCATATTCGCTTGCGCCAGCCGTCGCTGGATAAAGCCAATCAGAATGCGCAGCCCAATCTCGTGGCACTCGCGCCCGTAGGCGGACACCGCGTCGTATGATTTGAGCGATTCGCCACGCTGCGCCCCGCACAACACGGGCGCGTCGGTAGCCGTGATGTAGAGCAAGCCCTCCCAACGCACCACCCCCGTCAGGTATGCCACAAAAGGCGATGGCGTGCCAAACGGGTCTAAGTCCACCCAATCGAAGCGCCGGTCTTCCAAATAGAAGCGACACAGCAAGCGTTGGGCAAGCTCGTTGTGCAGTTCCACGCGCGGGTCATCGCCCACATGGGCGCGCAGCACCTCAAAGCTGGCTTGGTTGGCATCGTTGACCACCATCTGACGCACGGGGGCTTCCATCAGGTAGCGTTTGGTGCGCAGCCCTGCCCCAGCCATCAGCTCCAGTACTTCCAGCGGACGCTCCAGCCGCTCGGCTTCGGCGCGCATCGCCAGCACGCCTAAATCGCGCCCCAGCCGTGCACGCGGGTTATAAAACACATGCACGCTCTGAGGCAGGTGAAACTCCGCAGCCCCTTCGCGATAAACTTGCACTGCCATCGAGTTTGCAATTGTACCAAGTAGGCACAAGGCGTTCCCAATCGGGCGTGTCCCCTTGCATTCTCCGCGTGCTGTTGGGTATACTTTGCCTCGCGAGCCGGTAGCTCAGTGGTAGAGCAACGGACTTTTAATCCGTGGGTCGAGGGTTCGAATCCCTCCCGGCTCACCACATCTTTTTATCGTCCCGTGTGTCCAAAGCCGCCCTCGCCGCGTGCGGTGGCGGGTAGTTCCCCAACAGGCTCCCACTCGATGCGTACCACAGGGGCAACCACCAGTTGGGCGATGCGTTCGCCGCGCTGGATGGTGAACGGCTCTTGACCCAAGTTGATGACGACCACCTGTATTTCCCCGCGGTAGTCGCTGTCGATAGTGCCAGGTGAGTTGACCAGCGCGATGCCGTGGCGAGCTGCTAAGCCACTGCGCGGGCGCACTTGCGCTTCATAGCCTGGGGGTAGCGCAATCCGAATGCCCGTGCGGATGAGGGCGCGCTCGCCGGGCTGTAACACCACAGGCTCGCGCACCGCCGCGTAAAGGTCAACCCCTGCCGCGCCCTCCGTTTGATAGCGCGGCAGGGGCAAGTCGGTGGCGTCTGGCTCTTGCACAATCGCCACACGCACAGGGTTCATTTTTCAACCTGTTCTTTGCCTTCCTTGACGGCAGGGGGTACCTTCGGCAGGCGCACATAAAAGGTGGAGCCAACGCCAACCTCGCTCTCCACCCAAATCTGCCCGCCGTGAATCACTTCCACCAAGTGCTTCACCAAGTACAGCCCCAGCCCCGTGCCGTACTGCTTGCGTGTGTCGGTGTTGTCCACGCGGTGGAACTTCTCGAACACCTTCGTCAGGTGCTCCTTCGGAATGCCGATACCTTGGTCGGATACATAGAAAATAATGTGGTCGGCATCCTCTTCCCACGCCTTGACGCGGATTTCGCCACCATTGGGCGAGTACTTGATGGCGTTGCTAAGCAGGTTGGTGAGGATTTGATCCAGCTTATCTTCGTCAGCGACAATCTTGGGCAGGTCTTCAGGCACATCGTGGATGATGGTGTGTTTGGTGGTTGCTTGGCGCTGAATCATGACCACCTTCTTGGAGAGTTGGTAGAAGTCCACCAGTTTGTATACGGGCTTGAGCGACTCGCCTGCCTCGATGCGTGCGATGTTGAGCAGGTCGTTGATAAGGCGTGTGAGGCGGTCGGTTTCTTGGTCAATAATTGCGTAGAACTCGCGTCGCTCTTCGGGCGAGAAGGCGTCTTCTGAATCCATCAGTAGGGTGGAGATGAAGCCCTTGATAGCAGTAAGTGGTGTGCGCAGCTCGTGCGAAACGGTTGCCACAAACGCCGACTTCATCCGCTCCAGATTGCGGATGTCGGTGATGTCGTTGAAAATCATCACCGTGCCCATCGGCTTTTGGTCTTCGCCGCGCACGATGGCGTTCTGCACTTGGTAGATATGTTCTTTGCCATCCAGTTGGACGGTTATCTCCACGAGGTCGCCCTCTTTCTCCTCTTCGAGGGCGGCACGGATCATGTTGCGAATCACGTCGAGGTTGATGACCTCAGTGTATTGTTTGCCCAGCACGTCAGGTCCCAAGCCGAACACGCGCCGAGCGGCAGCGTTCATTTGGTTGATACGCCCGTTATGGTGCACCAAGATGAGCCCTGCGCGCAAGCTTTCGATGGTGTGCACCAGCTCTTCTTTCTCTTCCAAGATGGCTTGGTAAAGTCGCATGCCCGCGATGACGGCGGCAGCGTTGCGTGCCATGCGCTCCAGCAGGCGCACATCCTCGTCGATAAAGTGTCCCCCGCGCTGCTTGTTGAAAGCGTGCAGCACGCCAATTGTTTGGCGCTCCACCACACGGTTTTCCTCATCGCGCTTTTCGAGGATGAGCGGCACGCACACCAGGTTGCGAATGTGGAGCATCGCCACCAGTTCTTTTGTGGTGCGCGGGTCGCTCACGGCGTCGTGGATAATAATGGGCTTACCTTCGCGGAACACCTCGCCTGAAACGCCCTGCGTGGCGCGCACGCGCAACAGGCGAATCTCGTTGTCGGTTAGCCCATAGGCAGGCGGATAGGCACGCAACTCGCCTTCTTCAGGGTCATACAGCATAAACACCACCTTCTCCGCCTGCAAGATCGCGCCGATTTGCTTGACTAACCGCTTGAGTGTGGCTTCGTAGTTTGCAGGGCTGGCAACATCGGCGGCGATCACTTCGGGCGCTTTGGTGGCACCATTGCGCGGCTGGCTCTCCAGCTCGCGAATTCGCTGCAACGCCCGCTCGTACTCCGTTTTTACCTGGTTATACTGCTTTAGCAGCTCGCGATAGGCTTGCTCCCAGTTCATTGTTCGCGCTCCTCACCATGAACTCTGAATGACAGCCATGAGTATGGCAATTATAGCACACGAAAGGTTCCCAACCTATACCCGTAATTGCGACAGAGCAGGGCAACCAGCATCGGAACCCCCGCTTCACACCTGATTATACCTAACCCAGTTTGCCACCCACCAGCGTTGAGCGGGCGCAATTGCCCATCGGGCTCGAAATGACAAGGCAGTGGCAGACGGTTCCAGCCGCTTTCGTGCAAGCTACGCTCTGTCATTTCACCGCACGCTGCACCGCTCAAAGGCGTCGCGCATTGCGGCAATAGGGTCGCCCTTTGGCACGAACTCCTGCCCGATCCAGCCTGTGTAGCCCGTGGTTTTGATGGCGCGCATAATCGCAGGATAGTTCAGCTCCTGCGAGTCATCAATCTCGTTGCGCCCTGGATTGCCCGCCGTGTGATAGTGCACAATCTTGTCGTGATGCGTGCGGATGGTACGGATGATATCGCCTTCCATCACTTGGGCGTGGTAAATATCGTAGAGTATCTTTACGCGAGGTGAATTGACCAGCTCCACCACGCGCACGCCCCAGCTCATTTTGTCAAACTGGTAGTCGCGGTGGTCTACCTTGCTGTTGAGCAGCTCCAACGCCAAAGTGATGCCCTTCTGCTCGGCATAGGGCGCGACGCGCTTGAGACACGCTACCGTATGTTCGATTCCCTCCTCATCCGAGCGCCCGCGACGATTGCCCGAAAAGCAAATCAGAATCGGAATCCCATAGTTGGCAGCCTTGTCGATGTTGGCTCTGATTTCGTCTTCGATTCGGCTGTGGTTGCGCGGGTCGTTCATGCCGTTTTCAATCGTGCCATGCCCCACATGCGTGACGATTTCCAGCCCCGCCTCTTTGACGGCATCCCACATCGGTTCGGGCACCAATTCAAACCCCTCGTAGCCGATGCGTTTGGCTTCCGCGATAAGGCGTTTTGGCTCCACACGCCCAGCAAACGCCCACCAACATAGGTCTTGTCGCATCGTTGCACCTCGCATGGGTTTCAGTGTACCCTGTGGGCGGCTTAGGTATACTTGCACTACCGATGAAGGCGATTTGTAAGACCCAGCCCGATGTGGGGCTGGAAGTATGTGAAGTGGCGGAACCCACTTGTGGGGTGCAGGATGTAATCATCCGCGTGGTGCGTGCTTCAATCTGCGGCACAGACCTACACATTTATCATTGGGATGCTTGGGCGCGCAGTAGGCTCAAACCTCCGGTGGTGGTTGGGCACGAGTTTTGCGGCTATGTGGAGGCGGTAGGCGAGGGTGTGTCGCACTTGCGCGTGGGCGATTTCGTTGCCGCGGAAAGCCATATTGTGTGTGGGCACTGTGTGCCGTGTCGCTTAGGGCAGGCGCATGTGTGCCTCAACACGCGCATTCTCGGAGTGGATGTGAATGGGGGCTTTGCACCGTATGTGGCAATCCCCGCCGCAAACGCCCAACGCACCGACCCCACGCTACCTCCCGAAGTTGCTACTGTGCAGGAGCCGTTGGGCAACGCGGTGCATGCGGTGAGCGCTGCCGATGTGCGTGGGGCGACGGTGCTGATTACGGGCTGCGGCGCGATTGGGCTGTTTAGCATCGCGGTTGCCAAGGCGTTAGGGGCAACACGCGTGATTGCCACCGAAGTGCGCCCTTATCGTGCCGAGCTTGCCCTGCGCATGGGCGCCGATATGGTGCTTGACCCCACCCGTGACGATGTGCTCAGCCACATTCTGCGTACCACTGACGGCTTGGGAGTTGATGTTGCACTGGAGATGTCGGGACACCCCAGTGCGATTGAACTCATCACGCACGCCATCCGCCCAGGCGGCGAGATCAGCCTACTGGGGCTGTTTGGGCAGCCCGTCATCACCGACCTCAACGCGCTGATTTTCAAGGGGGTGCACATCCACGCGATTGTCGGTAGGCGGCTGTACCACACTTGGGAGTTGATGCAACACTTACTCCAATCGGGCAAGTTAGATGTACGCCCTGCGATTACGCATGTGCTACCTTGGTGTGAGTACGAGCATGCCTTCGAACTACTTACCTCTGGGCAAGCAGGCAAGATTGTGCTCAACTGGGAGGCATGATGCGTATTGCCGCATTGGATTACGGCACGAAGCGCGTGGGCGTGGCAGTGGCGCATACGGAGGTAGGTATTCCGCTACCTGCCGCCGTGCTCCCCAACGATGTAGAGCAAATTGCTCGCTGGCTGGAGCGTGAGGGCATCCAACAAGTGGTGATAGGCGCCCCGTACCTGATGTGGGGCGAGGGAGGCGAGCGGTTGCGCGAAGTGGAAACGTTCGCGGAGCAGTTGCGCCAGCGGCTGAACATCCCTGTGGCACTGCTCGACGAACGGCTCACAACCCAAGAAGCCGAGCGGCGTCTACGCGAAGGCAACTACACCCGCGCCCGACGCAAGCAAGTGGTGGATGCCGTCGCGGCTGCCCTGCTGCTGGAAACCTACCTGCAGCGGATACGCGCGCCGTAGCCCGCGCTATGCCTCCACCACGGTGCCGTAAAAGCCCCACAGGTGCGCCTCGTCGGCACGCACCTTCACAATCTTACCAATCAACTCAGGCGAGCCGACAAAGTGCATCATCTTGTTCTCGCGCGTAAAGCCCGCCAACTTTGTAGGATCCTTCTGGCTCGGGCCCTCCACCAACACCTCGAACACGCGCCCCACTTGTGAGGCGTTAATCTCGCAGGTAATGCGATTTTGCAACTCAATCAACCGCTGCAGGCGCTCTTGCTTGACCGCGCGCGGAATCTGGTTCTCCATCGCGGCAGCGGGCGTGCCTGGGCGCGGGCTGTAAGCAAACATGTACGCCCCGTCGAAGCGGATGCGCTCCACTACTTTCAGCGTATCCTCAAACTGTTCATCGGTTTCACCAGGAAAGCCGACGATGATGTCGGTGGTAATCGCGATGCCGGGCACGCGCTCACGCAGCTTATGCACAATCTCCTCAAACTGTTCTACCGTGTAAAGGCGGCGCATCGCCTTGAGGATTTCGTTGTTGCCCGACTGCAGCGGCAGGTGCACATGCTCCATCACCTTAGGCAGCTCGGCGATGGCGTTGATGAGGTCGTCGCGGAAATCGCGCGGATAGGGCGAGGTAAAGCGTATCCGCTCGATGCCCTCAATATCGTTGATGAGCTTCAGCAAGCGTGCGAACGGCACGCGCCCCTCCAGAAGGTTCTTGCCGTAAGAGTTGACCGTCTGCCCCAGCAGCGTGACTTCTTTGGTGCCGCGCTCAGCCAGCATGCGAATTTCTTGAATGATGTCGGCAGTGGGACGGCTACGCTCGCGCCCGCGCGTAATCGGCACCACGCAGAAAGTGCAGAACTTGTCGCAACCATATTGAATCGGCACAAACGCCTTGAGTTTGGGCGCGCGTTCTATCTTACGCGCGGGAATATCGGTGACGATTGCCCCCTTGCGTTCAGGCAGTTCCAAGCGCATCGCAAGGCGACGCTTCTGCAGCACTTCTTCCACCAGCGCGCCCACTTGCGACACATGCGCCGTGCCGATAATCATATCCACATGGGGCGCCTTTTGGCGTATCTCCTCCGCGCGCAGCTGCGCCATGCACCCACACACCCCAATCACCATATGCGGCTTGCGCTGCTTGAGCTTGCGTAGCTGCCCCAAGGTGCTGAACACCTTCTCTTCGGGCTTGCGACGCACCGCACAAGTGTTGAGCAGCACCACATCAGCGTCCTCTACCGACTCCGCAGGCTCGTAGCCCCGCTCCTGCAGGTAGAGGCTCATCTGCTCGGAGTCTTCCTCGTTCATCTGGCAGCCCCAAGTGAGAATCTTATAGCGCGGCATAGGTCACAGAATTATACCTCACGACCTCGGCGTGGGGGCAGCAGGAACACCGAGTTGTGCTTGCACCCCATCGGCACACCGTCGGCAGCAAATAGTCTGAAGCTGGTAGCAACCTCTTGATGACGCTATACCCAAGCCGCATCCAACCCGTGTTGAGCAGCGAGATTCCTCGTGGTGCTCGGAATAGCAAGGGATTGAGGCAAGCATGCTCATTCCGTGCCGAAGCCGAAGAATCTCAGCGCGGACAGCTACGCAGGTTATGCTATAATCACCTGCGCGGTGACAACTCCGCTCCAGAGCACGGCGTCATTTGCAACACTGCGTGGGTGCTGCCATAAAATGATTAAGTACATCGGTTCCAAGCGGGCACTGGTCAAGTGGATTATCAGCGTGGTAGAGTGCGTGCACGCACACATGCCGATTCGTACGATTGTGGATCTCTTTTCAGGCAGTGCGCGCATAGCACATGCTTTCAAAGCGCAGGGCTACTTCGTGCTTGCCAACGACCACAACACCTACGCCTATGTGCTCGCCCAAGCCCTAGTGGAGGCGAACCGCGACGACTACCCACCCGAACGCATTCAGCCCATCCTCAACGAACTGATGCAACTGCCCCTCAAACACGGCTGGTTCACTCGCACCTACTGCGAAGAAGCGCGCTACTTCCGCCCCGAAAACGGCGCCCGGATTGAAGCCATCCGCGAAGCGATCAACCACTACGACGACCCGCTTCTGCGCGCTATCTTGCTCACCAGCCTAATGTTGGCAGCCGATAAGGTGGACTCCACCACGGGGCTGCAGATGGCGTATCTCAAGGAATGGGCACCCCGCGCCTTCAACCCGTTGAAGCTGGAGTATCCGCCGTTGTTGGTTGGGGCGGGCAAAGCCTATCAAGCCGATGCACTGGAGTTGGTGGGCGCATTAGAAGCCGATTTGTTTTACTTGGACCCGCCTTACAACCAACACTCGTATCTGGCGAACTACCACGTGTGGGAGACGTTAGTGTTGTGGGATAACCCTGAAACCTATGGTGTGGCGCGCAAGCGCGTGGATGTGAAGGTGCGCAAGAGCGTGTTCAACTCGCGGGCGCGTGCGCGTGACGCGATGGCGCATTTGGTGAGCCAGATACGCGCGCAGCATATTCTGGTGTCGTTCAACAACGAAGGCTATCTCACCCGCGAGGAGATTGAGGCAATCCTAAACGATTGGGGCTACGTCGTATGCTTTGAGCGTACCCATCGTCGGTATGTGGGCGCACTCATAGGGATTCACAATCCGCAGGGCGAAAAGGTCGGTCAGGTCTCTCACACCCACAACCGAGAGATGCTGTTTCTGGCAACGAAACACAAACGGGTGTAC
>Ga0209289_100265_pt1 | contig 30883 bp, 29 predicted proteins | sample GXS110809BmetaG_FD_184121 | JGI IMG/M metagenome (GOLD analysis project Ga0209289, IMG submission 184121) | Hot spring microbial communities from Gongxiaoshe hot spring, China to study Microbial Dark Matter (Phase II) - GXS 110809B (SPAdes)... ...
CTCTCACCCTTGCAGCCAAGTGGTATTTGGGGGCGACTTCCAACCCAACCGGAAATGAAGATTTGGGCATGCCGAATAGATGCGCCTTACAGATCATTTTTTGCCGATTACAATGGGCTATGACCCGGACCCGACTTGGTGGATTTTCAAAAAGTTGGCACGCCCCTTTGCAGGAACGGGTATGCCTGCAATGATGACCACGATATCGCCTTCCTTTGCCAAACCTTCGGCAACGAGCCTTTCATCCATCAGCGCCAAAAGTTTGTCAGTGCTTTCGGTGAACGGCAAGAACTTTGGAATAACCCCCCAAAGCAAATTCAACCTTCGCTGCACTTTCTCATCGGGCGTGAAAGCGATGATGGGCGCTTTCGGGCGACGCTTGCTAACGAGCAAGGCAGTAAACCCAGACTGAGTGAACACGACGATCGCCTTTGCGTTGACATCGGATGCAGCAAGACAGGCAGCATCGCTTATTGCGTGGGCAATCGTCGGTTCGCCTTCCGCCCGTCCCTCGTAAATTGGATGACGCCTGAGCAACTCTTCCTCAGCGGTGCAGATGATTCGCTGCATCATCGTTACAGCCTCAACGGGATACTTGCCAACAGCGGTTTCACCAGAAAGCATTACGGCATCAGTTCCGTCCAAAATTGCATTAGCCACATCTGACGCTTCAGCCCTTGTTGGTCTCGGCGACTCCATCATGCTTTCAAGCATTTGAGTTGCCGTTATGACCGGGACGAAGCGTCGGTTTGCCTCGGCGATAATCCTCTTTTGGACGATGGGGACTTCCTCTGGTGGCATTTCAACGCCTAAATCGCCTCTTGCGACCATGACACCGTCTGCGGTTTGTAAAATTTCGTCAAGGCGCTCTAACGCTTCCGGTCGTTCCAACTTGGCGATGATTGGGACATCGGCGCCGTGCGCTTGAATCGCGGTCCGCAAAGTCTCAATATCTTCGGCTGAGCGAACAAAAGACATCGCCACAAAATCAGTCCCAACTTGAATCCCGTTTCGCAAATCTTTCAAATCGTCCTCGCTCAAAATCGGCACAGCGAGTTTTGCGCCGGGCAAGTTAATTCCTTTCCGCGATTTGACAATTCCGCCACGAATGACTTTGCACCTGACGCGAACACCGTCGGAGTAAATCGTTTCAAGTTCAATTCGTCCATCGTCAATCAGGATTTTCTGACCTTGTCTGACGGCAGTTGCAATGTAAGGCGCTTCAACTGGAACGACTGTGCCTTCCGCACCGTTGGGTTCAGCCGTCAAAACAACCTCTGTGCCCTCAGTGAGTTCAATGGGCTGTTGCAACTCCGCAACGCGAATCCTTGGTCCTTGCAAGTCCCAGAGCAGTGCAACTGGCTTTCCCATTTCAGCGGAAATTTCCCTGACCGTTTCTGCAATCTTTTGGTGTTGCTCCGTCGTCCCATGGGAACAATTGATGCGGACGACATCAACTCCCGCCTTTAAAATCGCTCTCAATTTTTCTTCGTCCATTGTCGCCGGTCCAACTGTTGCTACGATTTTCGTCCGCCTCATGTTTGCTCACCCGACCAAAACTGTAACACGCAAAATGGCATAATTTTCGGTGGGTGAACGAGAGATGCCATTCACTGTTGAAGACCTGAATGATTTGCTTGCGCTTTTGGAAAAGCACCCAGAATGGAAGGAAAGGCTTCGGCAGGTCCTGCTCACCGAAGACCTGCTTCGCCTTCCATCAGCCGTCAATCGTTTAATTACCTCCGTTGATAGGCTAACAGAAGCGGTTGAAAGGCTTAACCAATGGCAGCAGACTAATGAGCAAATCAAGAGACTATTTGAATGGCATCAACAAACAGTTGAGTGGCAGTTAGAAACGATTAGGTGGCAACAAAAAGCGGATGAGTGGTTTAACCGCATTGAGCGTCACTTAGCCGAGTTAAAGGAATTTGATCGTGAGCGATATTATATCCTGCGTGCTCCTGCAGTCTTCGGGATTTTCGTGCGCAAGGGACGCGACCCAAGAAACGAAGTGATGGAAAGGTTACACGATGCAGTCAAAAAAGGGATTATCACCCGCAATGAACTCAAGGCACTCAGGGATGCCGACCACCTTTGGCTCGGGGAATATGACGGCAGGGAAGTTTTGCTGGTAGTTGAAGTTTCCTACACTGTCAGTCAAGAAGATTTGGTCCGGGCAGTGCAACGAGCCAAAATTGCTCGGCGAATTGGATACAATGCTGTGCCCATTGCTGCTGGAAGTGAAGTCCCAGATGAAATTTGGGAGCAAGCCCGCAACTTCAATGTCATCATAATGAGCGACGGAGAAACCGACTTTGAATTCGCCGAACAAGTCATCAGACAAGCAGTGGGATTAGAAAACTGACAAGCAAGTTGATGCAACTTATGCCCTCTTGCAGGCTTCTTACCTTAGCACCACTTTTTCGGGCTTAATTTCCACTTTGAACGGACCGAGATCAAAAACCACAGTTGCGATTAGTTCCTTCGGAGCATCTTTTGGTGCTCGCCACACGAGCGAGCAAGTGAAACCTCAGCCATAATGAAACTGCGGTTCAGCGATGACTTTACCATCCGCTGCAACCAAACGCAATTTCGGTTCAGGTGGGCGTTGGAAGCCGTCAAACCTCAAGTCACTCAGGCTCATGCCATTTTCAGTCTTGATGTCCAGCGAAAATTCAAACTCGTCGCCTTTTCGGTCCCAAATCAAGGAAACTTTCAACGGCTCAAAGTTCAAGGTCATGCCTTCTTCTGGGACAGACAACTTGGGCGCCGCTGGTCCAGCAGCATGAGCGCTCAATTGCCACTTTCGCCCCTTTTCATCCTTGCGCAACAAAGTGACGCTGAGCAATCGGAACTCTCCAACTGGCGCTGCAACTTGTCCGTTGCGACCTTCCAAAATCCATTGTCCATCGTCACCTTCAAGAGCAAGCGAAACTTCATCGCCTTGCACTTGCACGATGGCTGATTTCACTTGGACAGGTTCAAAGACCAAATTTTCGCCTGTAGGTGGAACATGGAACCGGAAGAAGCGTCCGTCAATTCCCAATCGCCCTAAAGCGGGCAAGCGAAGCCCTTGAGGCTCATCACCCCAAAGCAAGAAATCCTCTTCATTGACCAAGCCATCGGCATTAGCGTCAAAAATCGTTATTGCTACAGGCTTCCCGTTCCATTGAATAGTTCCTCTCCAACGGCTTGCAACGATCAGAGAAAGCAAAATTTTACCGTCAGGCAGTGTCCGTATCTCAGCACCAACATACCGAATAACTGTTCGTCCGTCCACTTGCAGTCGCATCGGGATGGGACCGAATACACGCTTACTTCCTCGTTGTCGCAAGAAGAATGGGCGTTCGTCAGTCAAATCGTTGTTGCCGTTGGTGTCTGCAAGGAGCACGAAATCGTTGTCTTGCTTTGCTACAACGAAAAGTCGCTTGGTACCTCCAAATTCGCAGGAAAAGAAAGTTGGCTTGTTAAGCGGCGGCAACTTGGCATCACCCGGTGCAGTTTGGTCAAAGCGACCTACAAGCCAAAAACTCCGTTCATCCCACCAAAGTTCGTAGCGCAATGGCACGACCTGCCGCTCTTGCGCCCATGCAACACTACAAAACGCCAGCAACAGCCAACAAAGCCAACGCATCATTGCTTCACCTCCTTCGTTTTTCGCCCAGCCTCATGAACTCTTCAATTGAAAGACCTGCTTCCCGTTAACCTTCTTCTTTTGCCACTTGAGAGCGTTAGAGATTTTTGGTGGCAAGGGGTCACCGTGTTCTATGTGCGATTCAATGATCTTGCGGGCAACATCTTGGGCAATTTCCAATGTTTCTGCCAAAGTTCGCCCTTGCGCAATCAAGCCAGGTAAGTCCTTGCTCGTCGCCAAATAACCGCCTTCTTCCAACGGTTCAATCTCAACAGCGATGAGAATTTCGCCCATCGCTCTTTCACCTTCCTCCGTCTTGGTTCACCAAGAATTTTGCACCACTTAGTCACGCTCAGGATTAACCGCCTTGACAATCCCATGCTCGTCAACGACGACGATCATGGGCACAGACTTGACACCGTAGCGTTGAAAAGTCTCACTGTCCCAACCGCTCAAGCGACCTTCGGGGACAACGCCGAAGTGGAAAGGCAATTGCAACTCGCCCACATACTGGCGCAACTCTTCAACGGGAAGCGACGCATCAAAGACGACAATGACTTGAACTTTTTCCGGCGACTTTGCTCGCAATTCTTTAAGCCTTTGAATCGCTTGCTCGCAGGCGGGATCGTAGGGCATTGCAAAAAGCAAGTAAGTCGTTTTGCCTTGCAGTGAAGGTGCTTCACCTTCAAGCCACTTGACATCGCTTAACGGTGGAACGGGTTTGCCGATAGCAAGTTGGGTAGTAAAGATGGGACGAAGTCGCTCCAATCGGACAAGAAGTTGCTGTCTCACGATTGGTCGCCACTCAGAGAAAGTTCGGTAGGCGGGATGGTAAACGGAGATTTCGCCCAAGTGTTCTGAGTGCAAATCTTTCAACTTGAACTGACCTTGCTCATCAGTGAACGCAACACGAGAACCCAACTCTGGCGAAGAACCTCCGGGAAGCATCAACCAAACCCTCACTGCTGCGCCCCAGACAGGTTGTCCGGTTTCGCCATCCACAACTTTGCCTTCAAGGACAAAGTTGGGTCGCTTCATCTTCACGGTGATCGTTAGTGGTTTGCTTTCAGTCACATGTGGTTTTGTTGCTGTCGGGAAGTAACCTTCAGCAAGTGCCATAAGTTGGAACTTCAAGCCCGAAGGCAAGTGAAAACGAAATTGTCCCTTATTGTCGGCAAAAACTTCAAACCAGTCGTTGGTCATTTCAACGGGAAAAGTTGGGTCTCTAAACAAGGCTTGCACTCGCAAGCGAGCATTGGGGACAGGTTTCCCGTCCTCGCCAGTAACTTGTCCGCTAACGAAGATACCATTTTCAACCACGATGCGGACAGTCTTTTCATCTGGTTTCACATCTGTCCTGCCAAACATTTTCAGGTCAGGTGATGCTGCCCAAAGGGTTTGGGGCGTGTGCTCAATCCGAACGAACCCCTTTTCGTCAGCCCTCCAAGACATCCACCAACCGTCGCTGACAATGGCTTTGGGGACGGGTTTGCCCCTTTTGTCAACAACCTGAACGCTCAACTTAGGAGGGGATTGCAAAAGCAACTCAAGCAATTCCACACCCTCGCCCTTGACTTCAACTTCCCTTGAGACATCGGCGAAATGTTCTGGCGAATAGGAAGCCCAAGCGCGGATAGTCCATCTGCCCGGCAGAAGGAAGAAATTGAAACTGCCGTTTTCGTCAGCCTTGACAGTTATCGGACGCCACCACATTTGAAGCGTCTCCCCTTGAGCCTCCATCCGCAATTCACGGTCACCGTAAACTTCAGCGAAGGGCACAGGGTTTTTCGTTTCTGCATCTTTCACGACTCCTTTGACCTCAACCGCTCGCTGCAAGTTGAGCGTTACCGAAACGGTTTGCCCTGGCGAGACCAAGATTAGTTGCGGTTCGCACTGCCACCTTCCATCTTCAGCGGAAGCGTAAACGAGCCAACGACCTCTATGAAACGAAATTTCAAATTCACCGTTGGCGTCGGTAGTTGCACGGTATTCCTTCTCGCCGTAAAACTCCATTCGGCAAATTACTTGAGCGTTTTCAACGGGGCGTCCGTCGCGAAGCACCTGACCTTTCAGGAAACTTTTAGGAACTGCGACGAGAGTCACCCACTCCCTCCCAGTTTGCAAAGGGAACCATTCGCTTGGCGGTGGGATGCGAGAAAGAGAGTAATCTGGATGGTGAACTCGCAGGGAGACTTTTGCGTTTGCAGGTAAGTTTTGGAAAACGAAACGACCGTGCAAATCCGTGACCGTCCAGAAAGGCGAAACCTCTTCGGGCATTTCTTCGTAGATGTTGAAAACTTGATTGACATCAAACGCCATCCTTGAACGCACACTTTCAATTTCACAAACCTGCAACTTAGCCTTTGCCAACGGTTTTCCATCGGGCGTGAGAACGATTCCAGCCAGAGGAGCGGGATGGCGGAGATGAACTGTCAAGGGTTTCAAGTCTCGTGGGTCAAAACTTTGCCAACCGACAGCGAAGTTTGGATGGTGGGCTATGACATATGCGGAGAAAACTCGCAACGGCGGTTTGAAAGGCAGGCGGAAATTGCCTTGGGCATCAGTTAAGGCAATTGACTCAACAGTAATGTGCCCGACTTCCCAGCGGTTGGCAACGAGCCAAACAGTTGCTCTCGCTGCAGGCTTACCGTCAGGGATGAGAACTCGTCCTGTGACAGAAGATGGCTCTTGCGGAGCAACAGCAAATGCCACTCCCGTTAGAGCAAATGCTAAAACCCACGACGCTAACCATCCCATCGGGAGTTCACCTCTCGCCAAACATTGTGCCGTCGCTGATTGTTGCCGTAAAGGTAGATGCCTGAAGCGATGAAAAAGTTCCCACAACAACATTGTTGAAGCATCAATCACAAGCAAAAAAGGCGCAAGGGACGATGCCCTTGCGCCTCACTTGTTTACAGTTTCGCAATTTGCAGTTTCACGAACAAAGGTTAGTCTCGCACTTCAACGAGTTCCTTGCGTCGGCGACGGGCTTTTGCCTTCTCGGCTTCCCGCCTCTCTCGGACAGCAGCCTGCGCCGCTGCCAACCGAGCAACTGGGACACGGAAGGCGGAGCAACTGACATAGTTGAGCCCAACTTCGTGGCAGAACCAAACACTGTTGGGCTCGCCGCCGTGCTCGCCGCAGATACCAATTTCAAGGTCTGGCTTGACCGAGCGCCCTTTCTGGACACAGATTTTCATGAGTTCGCCGACGCCGTCTCGGTCAATGACCTCAAACGGGTTAGCCTTCAAAATCGGGGTGCCCTCTTTGCCCGGAACTTCCTCAAGGTAGTCAGCCATGAACTTGGCTTCTACATCGTCTCGGCTGAACCCGAAGACAGTTTGTGTCAAGTCGTTAGTTCCGAAACTGAAGAAGTCAGCAACTTTGGCAATTTGGTCAGCGGTCAAACAGGCTCGCGGGACTTCAACCATCGTGCCGATGAGGTAATCAACACGAACTCCTGTTTCGGCGATGACTTGTTCAGCAACTTCTTCGGCATCCTTGCGAGTCACAACCAACTCATTGACATGCCCAACCAACGGGATTTCAATCTTGGGCTTGGGGTTATAGCCTTCCTTCTTAAGTTGGCAAGCAGCCTCCATGATGGCGCGAACTTGCATTCGGTAGATTTCAGGGAAGGTCACACCTAAGCGGCAACCTCGGTGACCGAGCATGGGGTTATGCTCGTGCAACCGAATTGTTTTTGCCCAAACTTCCTCAAACGGTTTGCCCAATCGTTCTGCCAACTCCTTGGCTTCCTCTTCAGTATGGGGCAGGAACTCGTGCAAAGGTGGGTCAAGCAAGCGGATAATGACGGGAAGCCCATCCATCTCTTTGAGCAAGCCGTAGAAGTCTTCACGCTGGAAGGGCAAAATCTTCGCCATCGCTTCCTCTCGCTCTTTGGGGTCGTCGGCGAGAATTAATTGCTGGAAGTAAGGCAACCGCTCAGGTGCAAAGAACATGTGCTCAGTTCGCGCCAAGCCAATTCCCTCAGCACCGAGCAACCGAGCCAAACGCGCTTCATCGGGCTTATCAGCGTTTGCTTGGACACCCAACTTTCGTCTCTCGTCAACCCAACTCATGAACTCGGCATAGTAGCGGTAAAGTTCGCTCTCTTCAGGCTTCATCTCACCAGTGATGACGCGAACAATTTCGCTCGGAACAACGGGAACATCGCCCAAGTAAACGACACCGTTTGTCCCGTCAATGCTGATGTAATCGCCTTCCTTGACGATTGTCCCGTTAACGCTGAACTGCTTGTTGGCGTAGTCAATCACGATATCACGGCAACCGACCACGCAAGTTTTACCCATTGCACGGGCAACGACGGCTGCATGGCTTGTTCGTCCGCCTTCGCTGGTCAAGATGCCACGAGCAGCGTTCATGCCTTCAATGTCATCAGGGGAAGTCATGTGGCGAACCAAAATGACGCGCTCACCGCGCTTCGCCCATTCAACAGCATCGTCGGAAGTAAAGACAACCCGCCCCGATGCAGCGCCTGGCGATGCGGCTATTCCTTTCGCAATTCTCTTCGCTTCTTTTAGTGTTGCCTGCTCAAACTGAGGGTGGAGCAATTGCTCAAGCAAGCGAGCATCAACCATCAAAGTGGCGTCATCAGGAGTGATGAGACCTTCGTGAACCATGTCAACGGCGATGCGAATCGCCGCCAAACCCGTCCGCTTACCTGTTCGGGTCTGCAAAATGTAAAGTTTGCCCTTCTCAACGGTGAACTCAATGTCTTGCATGTCCCTGTAGTGCTCTTCAAGTCGCTCGGCATAGCCGAGCAATTCTTGGTGAATTTGAGGCATGTTCTCGGCAAGCCATTGGATGTCCATTGGGGTTCGGATACCAGCAACGACATCCTCGCCTTGAGCATTGGGCAAATAGTCAGCGTAAAGTCCGGACTTGCCAGTAGCGGGGTCGCGAGTGAAACCAACGCCCGTTCCAGAGTCCCAACCCATATTACCGAAGACCATCGTTTGGACATTTACGCCTGTGCCCAAATCGTGGGGAATGTTGTTCAACCTTCGGTAACTGATTGCGCGTGGGTTGTTCCAACTGCGGAAGACTGCCTCAATAGCCATCTCAAGTTGCTTCCAAGGGTCATCGGGGAAGTCTTGCCCGGTCTTTTCGCGGATGAGCGCTTTGAAGCGTTGGACAGCCTCTTTCAACTCTTCAACACCCAAGTCGGTGTCACGGACTTCCTTGGGGTCTTTACCCAACTCTTGTGCCTTGCGGGCTTTCAATTCGTTCAAGATGTGCTCAAATTCCTCTCGGTCAACACCCATGACGATGTCGCCGAACATTTGCACGAACCTGCGGTAGGCGTCATAGGCGAACCGTTCATCGTTTGTCTGTTTGATGAGACCTTGCACCGTTTGGTCGTTGAGACCCAAGTTCAAAATTGTGTCCATCATGCCCGGCATGGACGCAGGAGCACCAGAACGAACTGAAACGAGGAGCGGATTTTCGGGATCACCAAATTTTCGCCCAACCTTCTTTTCAACTTTCGCCATGTATTGGCGAACTTCGTCCATCAAGCCTTCAGGCAGTTTGCCACCGTTTCGGTGATACTCTCGGCAAACCTCCGTTGTGATGGTAAAGCCCGGTGGAACGGGCAAGCCCAAGTTGGTCATTTCCGCCAAGTTAGCACCTTTGTTGCCCAACAGCATCCGCATCTCCGCTTTGCCTTCCTCAAACAAGTAGATGCGTTTCTGCTTGCGAGCCACAGTTGCACACCTCCGTCTGCTTTTTTGGGTTTTGTTAGGATGGCAGGTTTCAATTCCTGCGCTTTCGGCGCAAAAGGCAACACAAAAGGATAACACAGGGCGGCGGAATGTAAACTGGGGCTTTCCCTGACACTCCGTCTCATTGACTTGTCCCTTGTCTCAAAGCATCAAAGTATTTGCGAACCCGTTGCCTCTCGGAAGGTGGAATTTGCTGGCTGCTCAAGGCTTGTTCTGCACGCTTTGCGTAAGTAGGCAAAATTCGGCTCAAAGGGATGCCAGAACCAGTGGGAGAAGGCGGAGCAATTATTTCCTCACCGTAAGCAGGTCCCGGAAGCAAAGGTTGAGAGCCTCTCAACGCTTCCGGTTTCGCAGGAACATTCAAACGAACTTGCTCGCTGCCGATGTTGAAGTTTTCAGGTTGCCCAACCCATTCTCCAGTTCCCCAGTCTGGACCTTGCCCAAAACCGAACAAACCACCGGGAATGCCGGCGACGCCGGCTCCACCTCCTACTCAGCCAAATCCAAAGTGGGGGCGGTGACCCCGCCCCGAACCCTTGCAGGTGCCACCTTCTTTCAGCCGCTTCGCTGCTTCCAAAATCTGTTTCGCCAACTCACGAATTTTCTCGTCATCACCAAACTGTTTCGCCAACTCCTCAATCGCTTTTTCCAACTCACGCAGCATCCGTTCCAACTCTTCAGGCGAAAGTTGTGGGATGCCACCACTCTGTAACTGTTGAAGTTGCTTTTGCAATTCAGCCAGTATCTTCATCGCCTCTCGGAAGTTCGGGTCATTCATCAACTTTCGCAAAAACTCCTGTGCTTGCTTTGAAAGCCGAAGCGCCCTCAACTGTTGCTGAATGCTTTGAAGTTGCTGCTGGAGCAGTTGTCGTTCCTCCGGCGTCAATTGACCCGATTGAAGCATCTTTTGCAATTGGGCTTGTTGCTGCTCCAACGCCTCCGTCAACCTCTGAATTTCCTGCTGGTTTAGTTGCCCTATTGCGCTCAGGGTTCGTTGAAGCAATTGCTTTTCGGCTTCAAGAAGTTGGCGCTGAGTTGGCGTAAGGTTTTGGGAACGAAGTTGGCGTTCTATCTCTTGCATCCGCTCAAGCAGCGCTTTCATCTCTTGCATTTGCGAAGCCATCGCCTTTTGCTTCAAACTTTCCTTGAGCGACTCAGCAGCAGTGATGGCTTTCGTGGAAACTCGCTTTAAGTGCTCTTGCGATTGCTTTTGCAACTTCTCAGCCTCAGCGAGCAATTTCTCCGCTTTGATCAACGCTTCTTTCTTGCTCAACCGACCTTGCTGTGAGCGTTTGTAAAGTTCACGAATTTGTTGGGCAATGGCTTTCTCAAATTGCGTTGCTTCTGACTCTTTCGCATGCTCAACGATTGGCTTAAGCACTCGCTGAAGGTTTTCAACGACTTGCTTTGCTTCCTTGCGGTCTTGACGAAATGACGCAAGAAAAGGCAAAGGCAAATTGGGCAAAAAGCGACTGATCAGCAAAGCGATGAGCAACCCCAAAGCAACTCCATGCCACACCGTTAGCCGAAATCGGAAAATTTGAGATGGGCGAACCGATGCAAGGTGCGTTAAGGCATCTTCGCGCAACGGCTCAACGAAAGGCGTATCGCTACACAGAAGTGCGGTCGTAACTCGGTCTTTGAGTTCCGCCCTTCGGTCAATCAGTTGGGCAATCGCTTCCGAAGGGAGCGAACGGAAGAGAGCGTAAGCAGCGCCTATGAGTAATCCCAGAGCAATTGTCAACACAAGCGCGATTGGGTCTGCTTCCCATTTGCCCAACCAATCACCTAAGTCTGTCAATAGCGCAAGGGCTGCACCAATTGCACCGCCCACTGCAGCATATCTCCACGCCAGAACCAATCTGACCCGCCTATGGAAGGGACGAAGTCTTTGGATGATGGCTTCTCTTTCCATCGTTGATGCCTTCCGTAAAGATGTAGGCAAAAAGCCCAAACCTTCAACTTAATTCGCCTAACCAACGAAATAAGCAACACCTGCTTTGCAAAAACATGGATTGCCTTTTTACACTTGGACTGAACCTAACTTAGGCTTGGAAAGTTTACAACTCTCCTGCCTGATGCATTCCTTTCAAGGCACGATAAATGCGATTGAGTTCGGGATTGTTTTTCGCCCTTCGTTCCAGCAAAGCCAGAGCGTTTTCAACAGTTAGTTGACCTGGCACCAGTTGGTAAACTCGCTGTCTTGAAATGCCGAGGAGTTTTGTCATCCAGCGAACAGGTATTCGTTTGTGGACAATGACGCTCACAGGTGAAGGGACACCAAGTTTAGCCAATTTCTGAGCGACTTGTTTGATGTGCTGTAAAGTTTCGCGGTCGTAGAAAGAACCTCTCCGCCTTTCAATTCGCTTGGATTGAATAAGCCCTTTCTTGCGCCAAGAATTCAAAACAATGAAAGGCACTTCAAGAAACTCTGCTGCTTCTCTCTCGCTCAACAGTTCGTTCGTTTGCCTTCTCGCCATTACCATTCGCCTCCGTTAACGGGAAATTTTTGCCTAATATCTCGCTTCACAATACTTCATGTCTGCTGTTTATATGATGGCAGGATTTGCCCGACTGTCAAGAGGGTAGATTTGAGGAGAGTGATGGCTTATGGGACAGAAGCGAGGCACTCTTTTGGTTTGCGCAACGCCGATAGGGAACTTGGGCGACATAACTTTGCGAGCAATTGAAGTTCTCAAAAGCGTCAACTTAATCGCTGCTGAGGATTCCCGCGTCACACTCAAACTGCTCAACCACTTCGGCATCCGCAAGCCGATAGTGATTTACCATCAAAAACCGAAGCGACTTGAGTGGTTATTGCAGCAGTTGAAGGAAGGTAAAAACATTGCTCTCGTTTGTAACGCGGGGACACCAAGCATTTCTGACCCTGGCGTTCCGCTGGTCAAAAGGGCGTTGCAGGAAGGCATCACTGTTTCGCCGATACCAGGTCCTTCAGCGGTCACCGCTGCTCTTTCCGTTTCAGGGTTGGATGCTCAACGCTTCCTCTTTCTCGGATTTTTGCCTCGCAACCAAAGAGAGAGAAAGGAGTTGCTTGAGCAAATAAAGGCTTTGCCCTTTACCATCGTGGTTTACGAATCACCTCACAGGTTGAGGGAGAATTTGAGTGACATGCTTGAAGTTTTGAACGATAGGGTTGTAGTCCTTTGTCGTGAATTGACCAAATTACACGAGGAAGTGGCTTTGACGATGCTCTCCGAGTTGAAGCGAAGATATGAAAGGGAAACGCCTGTCGGCGAATTCACTTTGGTCATTGAAGGCGCTCGTGCCGAAAGGCGTGAGCCTGATTGGAGCAAAGTTGACGAAACTGTGAAATCAATGCTTGGAGAAGGTCGCTCCGTCAAAGAAATCGCCAAAGAAGTCTCATCCAAATTTGGTGTCCCTCGTTCAGAAGTTTACAAGCGGTCACTGAAACTTGCTCGGAATTTTCAAAGTTCATAAGTTGTGAGGTTCATACTTGAATTGCTTTCACTCCAAAACCAGCCAAAGTCCGTCGTAGCCAGCGGTGATGTTGCTTTCTTCCAAAGCCGTTGAGAGCAAGTTGTGGGCTGGAGTCCAATGGGGCGAGAAGTGGGTAGCAACGAACTTACCGTTTTCCTTCAAAATGCCTTCGGACAACAATCGCTCCCTCAACTCACGAACTTGCTCCAAATTCATGTGCTCATCGGTTGCTTGTGCGAGTCCGAAAGTTGCATCGGCTACCACAAGGTCAAGAGAGAACTGGCGCAGGTAGTCAAAAGTCTCTTCGGATAGCCAGCCTGTATCTGTGGCGTAAAAAATCGCAAACTCATCCCGCTCCAAAACGAAAAGCAAAGCCTCTTCATCTCGGCAATGCTCTGCCTTGACGGGATGGACTTTTGTCCTCTCGTCTAACTTAAGCGGTTCAAAGGGCTTTAACTTCTGCACCTCAATTTGCAAATCGTATTTGCTGCTGACTTCCTTCAAAAAGGCTTTACATTTATCGGTTACTTTTGCATTTCCGTAAACAGTCAAAGGTTGCAAGGTAGGCATTGGCATCAAATCTTTTCGTGGCGTCCGTTGCGCCCACAAAACTGACCTTCGCAGCAAGAGCGGGTCAGTGCAGAAATGGTCATGGTGGGAGTGGGTCACAAGCAAATGCCTGACTTTGTAAAGTTCCACATTCGCTTTCAAAGCCGAATGGGGCAAATCAGGTGGACAGTCAATCAGAACATCAGGGTAAAGCAAAGCGCAAGAGAAATTTCGCCAGTCACGGTTATCCCTCTCTCTGGCACGAGCGCAAAAATCGCAACCACACCAAGGCGACGGATAAAGGTCTGACGAACTCGTTCCCAACAAAACAAACCGCACCATTATTCCTTTCCCCTTTCGTTGTCAAATGGCAAAATTGGCTCAATTCAAGTAGGAGTTACGCAGTTGGATATAGGGGCGGCTGCTAAGCCGCCCGCAAGGGCAGTTTTAACCCCCTTATAAAGGATATTTTCGGGCAGACTATCGTCCGCCCCTACACAAAATGACATCAACTGCGTAAGTCCTATCAAGTTACGGAGCGCAACTTTTCAATCCAGTTCATCAATTCGTCCGCTATATCTTCAATCTCGTCGGCTCTGGTTGCCCGCAACAGACCGCGCTCAATTGCCTCCCTCAGAATTGCTTGGCGGACATCATGAAGGTGATTAGCCAATTCGGAAAGCACTTGCAGTTGCTTGCCCAAATTATCTTCTTCAAGCAACCTTTGCAAATGCCTTGACTTTTGCTCCAATGCTTGCAGTTGCCTTACGGCTCTTTGCTTCCTTTGCTCGGAAATCATGCTCCATCACCTTTGCCAAAAAGTGACGGACAAAATTTCGCCTTCTCCTTTCAGCCACCAAAATCTCAACCTCTGCCAACCTGAATTGAGGTTAGAGAAGGTGTGGGAGAGTGTTTGCGTTTCGCTTGATTTGAACTCCCACTCGGCGATTTCGTTATCGCCCCAGCGAACTTGCAAAACCCCATTGCCTTTCACTACAACCGCGCAACGAAATTCTCCCTTTGGTAGCCACCATGCAAGTTGAATTGCAGGCAACTTCAAACCGTCAATCAAAGCGGAGATGTCAAAAGTTGACACAGGTGTGTTGGCATCAGGGGCACGCAGTCTGATTTTCAGCCCATTTTGCAGTTGCTTGGCAAAAGTTCGTTCAATCCCTGTTTGAAAGTCGTTCCAAGAATCGCCATTGGAATTTGCCATCACATCCCTCAGTAACTCGCATCCTCCGAGCCTCTCAAGGTAAAGGCAAAGACCGAGAAAAACTTGCATTGTCGGTTTTGCCTTAGAATTTTGAAGCAGCCACTGTTGAGCCCTTACGATTTCGGCGCTCACAATCCATCGCAAATATTCGCTTAACTTCCGATGCATTTCGCCATTGCTTTGCATTCCTTGCCCTAAGTTCCAAAGCCAAACTGCAAAAAGCCGTTCGCCCAAAAATCCGCCAGAGTAAGGTTCGTGAAGACCGTCAAATTCCCCAAAGGCAGGGACAGCATGGTGACCTGCTTCGTGAGCAACTTTGAGCCACCAAGCCCATCGGTCATTGGGGATTGTGCCGTAAAAGAGGGTGTGACCTGCGAAAGAAAAAGCACTACCGTTACCTTTGGCGAATAGCCAAGCCTTCAAGGGGAACTTCAATTTCGTGCCAAAACGCTCTGAAAGCAACTGCAACGCTGCAGCGAAAAGGCTCGGCGCATCGGAAATGTGCGATGGCAATTCACTGCTTTGCACCATCCATTGAACTAATTGCTCGGCTAACTGATTTTGCTTTTTTGGTCCGTAAGTGAAAACGATGTGATGAAACCTGTCGCCGTGTTTGGGGTCAGTGGCAAACAGGGGTTCATAAAACACAAGGGGTGATTGCCAAATTGTCAAGCCGTTGATTGTCATTGCGGAAATGTTGCCATGCTTTGGAAGCCAAGAAATGGGCAAAGTGGGAGGAAACCAAGCAAAACTTGGTTTCGCTTCCAACTGACTTGCCCGCAAGTAAGCCTTTTCTGCCTCTTCCCATTCCTGTCGCAAACTATGGACATAACCAAGCCAAGCCCACCATGAAGTAGCCGATGAATCAACCTGAAGTGCTGACTTCAATTCGGAAATGACACCTTCGTCGGCTATCCCGTTGACCAACTGCTTAATGACCTTTGAAACATCAGGGGATGACAAAACAGTCATTGATGCCAAAATCAGCGTCAACCAAGTTGCGGTTAACCTTGCCACCTTTCATCGCCTCACTGCTCATTTGCCATTTGCCTCATTTTAACGGTTTAGGCTTAAAGGCATCTCTTTCCTCAATGAAAGTGTGGGTGTATCGCCACAAAGGTCGCCAACTTCCGACTTGCCATGTTCTTACGAAGCCATCCCAACCTGCTGCAACTAACATGCGACCATCTGGGCTAAAAGATGTGGCTTCAACAATGTTGTCTGTGTGCAGGGAAGTCACCAATTTCCCTGTTGCAAGTTCCCAAACATCAACTCGGTTTCCAAAACCTCCCGCAGCGACATATCGGCTATCAGTGCTAATGGCACAAGCGTTGTAAATTCTGGTTGCGATGCGACCGAGGGGAGTTTTGGGAGACTCAAGTTTCCTAACTTGCCTGAAGTTAGCCATGTCCCAAACCCTGACAGTTCCATCCCAACCAGCCGAAGCAAGATAACGACCATCTCTTGAAACGGCGATGTCATTGACCCAAGGGACTGGTGGTTTCAACTCTGTTCCGACTTTGACTTTCCATGTCACATCCTTTGCGTGCCCTTTCAAGACGGCGATGTAGCGTGATTTTTGCTGTGGTGGGAATGGCAGCACCAAAATTCCTTCCTTTTCGCCGATGACCTCGCCCGTCCCAGCAACAGCGATCCATCGCCCCTTCGGATCAAAAGCGACGGCTTTGACAAAAGGTGGACTTTTCAGCCTCAAGGTGTCAAGTATTTGAGCAAGTTGTTGCCTCTCTTTTGGACTCAAAATTCCCTTCTCTGGCAAACGGGGCGTCGGTTCTATCAACTCACCTTTGACGATTTGTCGGTTAAAAACCAGCGACAGTTGTGACCAATCTTTGCCTGTTCGCTTGTAAATTCGCAAGTGACCGTCACGACCGCCAATTGCCAAATAGTTGTCGTCAGGGCTAAAGGCAATAGTTTCAACAGGTCCAGGCGGGGCAGTGAAATTCAGGATGCGCAAAAGTTTCGCCTCCCTCGTGTCCCAAAGGTAAACACGAGAGTCAAGCCCACCTGTTGCGAGAAAGCGATTGTCAGGGCTAAAGGCGAGAGCAACTTGAATGCCTTCGTAGAAAAAGTTGGGCAAGTAGTAACAAACCAACTTTCCCGTTCTTCCGTCCACGATGTTAACGGTTCGTTGTTCGTGTGCCCCGAAACGAGCAGACCAACGAGCACTAACAGCCAAATAGCGACCATTGGGGCTGAAAGCGAGAGCGAAAAATTCGCCGACGGGAATGCCCTCTTCAAGTTGTGGCGCTGGAGGTGCAATGATTGGCGCTTTAGGGACAGGCTTCGCATGAGGAGGTGGCACTACTTCGCCCTTAGGCGGAGGTGCTGAGTTTAGTTGTGGCGAAAAAGCAAAGTTTAAAATGGTGAACAAAGCAGCAAAGGCAAATTTTGCGACCTTCACTTTCAATCACCTCCTTGCCTCAATTTTAGCAGCGTCTTAAATTCTTCCGCCGCTGCCTACCTTGCCAAACATTTTCCAAGACACCTTCCCTTTTGTTGATGACAAGAGCAAGGGCAAAAAGCCAATCGGAAAGTCGGTTAAGGTATTGCAAAAGCAACGGGCGAACACTTTCCCGTGCAGCAAGGGTAACCAAATGCCTCTCCGCTCTCCTGCAAACAGTTCTTGCAAGATGGACAAATGCTTCCGTGAGGGAGTTGCCCGGCAAAACAAACTTTCTCGGTGTCGGTGCTTCAAGTTGGAAGTTGTCAATTTGCTGCTCAAGGGCTTTTAGCCTTACCGCTGAAATTTTCATTGTCGGTTTATTGCCCTCCGCAGTAGCAAGTTCAGCGCCGATTACGAACAAATCGCGCTGAACTTTTTCAATCAAATTCGCCAATTGCCTGTCTTCAAGGGATGACTTGACGATGCCCAAGACGGAATTTAGTTCGTCAATCGTTCCATAAGCCACCACTCTTGGATGGTCTTTCCTGACCCTTCCGCCCATTAAGTCTGTCATCCCTTCGTCCCCTCGTTTAGTGTAAAGCCTCATAGCAATCACCTCTAAGCAGTGCGAAACTTTTTAAAGCAAAAGTGTTTCAAGCAAGGAGTTGTGTGTCCGATGCTGACTTTGAAGTGCAGTGATTTGGGAAAAGCCTTTGGACAACGCTGGCTCTTCCGCCACCTCTCTTTTACTGTGCCACATGGAACGGGTTTAGTCATTCTCGGTCCTAATGGCTCAGGCAAAACGACACTGCTCAGATTGTTGTGCGGCTTGATGAAGCCGACAGAAGGGAATATCCTTTGGGAAGTCAACGGCTTTGAGTTGAAACCAAATCAAGCCAGGTCACTAATTGGTGCTGTGTTGCCAGATTGCGAGCCTTATGATGAGTTGACGGCGGAAGAGAACATGGAACTTGTAGCCGATTTGAATGGTGTTGACAAAAATTCTGTCAGCGAATGGTTACAGGTGGTCGGATTAGCCCATGCAAGCCGACAGTTTGTCGGTGAGTTTTCTTCTGGCATGAAATTGAGGTTGAAGTTAGCAATGGCTCTTGTCCATGAACCAATTGCTTTGCTATTGGATGAACCGACGGCAATGCTTGATGAGCAGGGTCGTCAACTTGTCTTTGAGTTGGTTGCAGACCAAAAGCGTAAAGGTATTGTCATCGTCGCTACTAACGACGAAAGGGATGCAGCCTATGGGGAACAGCAAATTGTCTTGGGCAAGAACCGTTGAGAGGGAAGTGAAAACCCCTTTGAGACGAAGGAATTGGCTAAAGCAAGTTTGGGCAATTGCCAGAAAAGATTTCCGAAGCGAATGGCGAACGAGACAAGCCTTCGTCACAACTTTAGCCTTCGCAGTCATAGCACTGACAGTTGTGAGTTTGAGCGTTGGCTACCTTCAAAGCGAACCGACTTTGGCAGCAGGATTACTTTGGGTCATCCTTTTCTTTACCACCATAGTTGCCTTAGGGCGAACTTTCACCAAAGAGACCGATGCCCATACTGAAATTTTACTCCGATTGAATGCAGAGCCGTCAGTAATTTTTCTCGGCAAAATGCTCTTCAACCTTGTGCTTCTTGCCTTAGTTTCTGGGCTGACTGTGCCTTTGTTTGTAGCCTTGTTGGGTGTTTCCATAAAGCAATTGGGCATTTTCGTTATCGCAGTTATCTTGGCATTGGTTACGATGGCTGCCTTGGGAACGATTTTGGGTGCTATGCTTGCAAAGGTTCAAAGCAGAATTGCTTTGTTGGCTGTCGCAGCATTTCCCCTCTTTTTCCCAGCGCTGGCTGCTGCTTTACAAGTTACCGCTTTTGCCTTTGATGGGAGTGTTGGGAGTGTCAGCGCAACGATGAAAGCACTTCTCGCATACGCTGCTGCTTCCCTTTTGGGCGGTTTGTTGCTATTTGATGAAGTTTGGTGAGTTTTGACCCAAACCTGTCCCTTGTTCTGTGCCATTATTGCCATTGGCTTAAAATTTCCTCTGGGGAGTGAAACTTTTATGGAGCAATCAACTCAACTTGCTTTCGTCATACGACCAATCAGGCGTGACGAGTTGGAAAAACTGATTGATGTCTATCGCTCTGGTTACGAAGGGCTTGAGGAATACGCCGAAACAGATGAGGAAGACATTCTTGACTACCTTGAATGGCTTTATAATGGCGACCCGAACGGTTTTTTGGTGGCTGAAGTTGAAGGTGAATTGGTCGGGTTCATCAGCATACACTCCGATTGGTGGGACAGACGCTACCAACGCCAAACTGCAGAATTTCACGAGTTAGTCGTGAGAAAGGATTGGCAGAACAAAGGCATCGGAAAGGCTTTAATGATGGCTGGATTGGATTATGCAAGGGCGCAAAATTGTGAATATGCAAGCCTTTGGGTAGGCGAAGGCAATTGGAAGGCTCGTGAGTGGTATCGCCGAATAGGTTTCAAGGAAGTCGGAAAAGGTTGGGGAGTTTGGGTGCGAATGGTCAAGAAGTTGAGAGATGATGGGGAGAAACAAAATGGTCTTTGAAAGTTTTGAAAAGCAACTTTTTAGAGAAGTCGCGAATAAAAAGCCACAACGATGTCAAAGTTGGTTTCAGAATTTCTACCGAATTGTAGGCATAATTGAAGCGGGAAAGGAAAGCATGTCACTCCAAATTTGGAGGCGGTAAAAGATGCCCAAATTTTTCTCTGTTGTCGCTGAAGGTTTACAGGAGTGGGAATACATCGCCGCCCCAGAAGCAATAACACACAAAGTCAAAGAGGCGATTGCCAAGTTTCAGATGCTTCAACCCAAAGAAAAGGTTGTCGTTGGAGTTTCTGGAGGTCCAGACTCTTTGACTTTGCTTCATGTCCTTTTGCGACTAAGTCATGAGTTCGGATGGCAGATTTTTGCCGCCCATTTCAATCACGGCTTGAGGGGAGATGAAGCGGATGAGGACGAAAAGTTTGTCAAGGCTTTTTGCCAGCGCTTAAAAATTCCGTGCATGAGCAAAAAAGCCGATGTTAAAACTTTGGCTCATGAACAGAAGTTATCAATTGCTCAGGCAGGTCGTAGGGAGCGTTATCGTTTCTTCTATGAAGTTGCTTTTCAAGTTGGTGCAAACAAAGTGGCACTCGCTCACACAGCAACCGATGCAATTGAGACAATGCTGCTAAACCTTTTCCGAGGAACTGGCACGGATGGGTTGCAAGGAATTCCGCCGGTCAGCCCGTTGACAATTAGAGACAGGCAAATTGAAAGCGGCAATCAAACTTGGCTTGTCAGACCGCTCATCTTGTGCTGGAGAGCGGAAACTGAGGCTTACGCTCGCGTTTACAGGCTTCAACCGAGGCTTGACAAAAGCAACCTTGACACTAAAATCCCACGCAATTGGATTAGGCTTGAACTTTTGCCGATGTTGAGGCAACGGTTTGGCAAAGTTGACGATGCACTTTGGCGACTGTGTGAATTGGCTCGCGATGAAAGCATATTGCTCAGTCAAATTGCTGAAGAGCGTCTTTCAAAAATGTTGGTTCAATCTGACCCACAAAAAATCGCTGTCTTCCGAAGCGATTTGCTTAAAGTCCCGAAAGCCTTGCAAAGGCGTATCTTCCGCTGCATGGTTGAGAGGATGCTCGGACCTTTGAACGAGGTTAGCCTTGAGCATGTTGAAGAAGCGCTCGGCATCATTGAAAGACACTCAAGGGATGCGTCATATCACTTGCCACAAGGGCTTTTCATGAAAGTGGTGAAGGATGTGGTCTGGCTGATGAAACTGGCAGCAAATTGAGGCAGACTGTCTTAAACTTTGAAATGGCAAAGTAAAAGTCAAAACACAACATCACATCTCAGGAGTGAGTGATTGATAATGAAGCCATTTCGCTGGCTGTTTGCAGTAATCCTTGTCGCTGCTTTTCTGATTTACTTTGTCGCTCGTGAACAAATGAGCAGAGTTCGTGAGTTGAGGTATGACGAATTCGTGCAAGCAGTCACCCAAAATCGGGTTCGGAAGGTGGAAATCAGTGGGCAAAAGGCTTTCGGGTTATTGCTTGATGGGACGCCTTTCACTGTTCAGTTACCCGACAGAACGGAAAATTTGGTGCAACTTTTGTTGAAACATCAGGTCGCTTTTCAGTTTCGTGGTTCGCCCATTAGCGCAATTCAATGGCAGCAGTTCATTTTGTCGTTTTTGCTCATGGTTGGTATCGTCGGGTTTTTGTTTCTGGTTTTTCGGCAGATGCAAGTAGGTAACCAGCAGGCTTTCAATTTCGCCCGCAGCCGCGCCCGACGCTACGACCAAAACCAACCGAGGGTCACTTTTGAAGATGTGGCGGATTTGGAAGAGGCAAAAGAGGAATTGAAAGAGGTTATTGAGTTCCTGAAAAATCCCCAGAAGTTTCAAGTTCTGGGGGCAAAAGTTCCAAAAGGTGTTTTGCTCATGGGACCGCCGGGCAGTGGAAAGACCCTTTTGGCTCGTGCCGTCGCAGGCGAAGCGGGAGTCCCCTTCTTCCATGTTAGCGGGAGCGAATTCGTTGAAATGTTCGTCGGAGTCGGTGCTGCAAGAGTGAGGGATTTGTTTGAGCAAGCAAAGGCAAACCGACCTTGCATCATCTTCGTTGACGAACTTGATGCTGTCGGTAGGCTTAGGTTCGCAGGCATCGGTGGAGGGCACGACGAAAGAGAGCAAACTTTGAACCAGTTGCTCGTTGAAATGGACGGATTAGAGCAAAATAGCGGAATCATCGTCATAGCGGCGACTAACCGACCAGATGTTTTAGACCCAGCATTGCTAAGACCAGGACGGTTTGACCGAAGGATTATCATTGACCATCCAGATGCTAAAGGTCGTGAGGCAATTTTAAGGGTGCACTTGAGAGGTAAACCAATCGCTGATGATGTTGACATTGAAAAACTCGCCAAGCAAACTGCTGGCTTTTCAGGAGCAGACTTAGCAAACATGGTGAATGAAGCAGCAATTTTGGCTGCACGCAGGAACAAAACGAAAATTGACATGAGCGACTTGCTGGAAGCGCTTGAAAAGGTCATTGCCGGTCCAGAACGCAAAAGCAGGCTAATCACCGAGAAAGAAAAGCAGGTTCTGGCATATCACGAAAGCGGACATGCTTTAGTTAGCAAGTTGCTCAAACTTCGCGAGGTGACGAAAGTCACAATTATCCCAAGAGGTTTCGCTTTAGGTTACACTTTGAACCTGCCACAAGAAGACAAATACTTGATGAGCAGAAAGGATTTGCTTGATGAAATGACGGTCATGCTTGCTGGTAGAGCAGCAGAGGAGTTAGTCTTCGGCGAAGTGACGACAGGCTCTCAAAACGATTTAGAACGGGTGACAGATTTAGCCCGCAGGATGGTCTGCGAATTTGGAATGAGCCAACGGCTTGGTCCTGTGACCTTAGGTCGCAAAGCAGGTCCTATATTTTTGGGACGAGACATCGTTGAAGACAGAAACTACAGTGAAGCGGTGGCAAGTGAGATTGACAAGGAAGTGAGAAGTATCGTTGAAGAGTGCTATGAAAGGGCGAGAAAACTTTTGCAGGAAAACAGGCATGTCCTTGATGCAATCGCTCAAAAGTTGCTTGAAAGGGAGACACTTGACGGGGATGAACTTGATGAGATTTTTAGGGAGATGGGCGTTGAAATTCCTGCCAAAGTTCATCAAACCCTCAGGGGTGATGGAGATGGAGCAAACTGACTTAATTGCTTTCAATCAGGCTTTGCTTGACGAGGCTAACCAACTTGTGGAGCAAAGCGATTGGTGGCAGGCGGAAGAACGCTTCAAACAAGTGGTGCAAAACCTCACTCGCAAATCGGTCCGATCCAAAAATGTTAAGCCTTTGCTGACTAAAGCACTAATCGGTTGGGCACACTGCCTGATTGAGAAAGGGCAATTGCCTGAAGCAATCAAAGTTGCACAAAAAGCCTTGTCCATAACGCCATCATCTGAAGAGGCTAAAAACCTTTTCCTAAATGCCCTTGTCGGTTTGGGTAAATGGCAAGAGGCAATTAGGCAAGTGAAGCGTTGGCTGAAGCATGAATGGCAAAACTGGCGACTTCAACTTTGGGCTGCAAGGATTTTTGCTCAACTTGAAAACTGGACAGATGCCATAAAGCACTTGGCGCTGGCTTTGAAACTTTCAGGAAATCAGACCGAGCCTTACGAAGTGGCTGCTCAAATTTTGGAACGGAAAGGAGAAACTAAAAGGGCAATTTTGTTGCTGAAGAAAGGCATTGAGCAAATGCCTGACTCCCCTACCCTTTGGTTTGCTCTCGGTCAAATGCAGCGCAATCTTGGTCAGTTAAGAGATGCTCTGAAAAGTTTTGAGCAAGTTCTGAAACTCGGTCATGACACTCCAATCCTCCGAGAAATCATGGGTCAAATTTGCTCGGAAATTGGGCTGACCAATGAAGCACTTGAACACACCCTTAAAGGGCTGGAACAAGATTCCGAAAACCCTAACCTTCTTGACCTACTTGCCTTCATCTACCTGCAAAAGGGGAGAACGAGGGAAGCCCTTCAGGTCGTCCAAAGGTTAGCCAGACTTGTCCCCATTGACCCCATCATTCAGTTCAAACTGGCTACCCTTTATCACCAACTTGGAAACTACCCTCAGGCTGTTATGGCTTACCAGCGGACGATTACCCTCATGCGCGGAACTGAGATGGCAAAGGAAGCACAGCAAATTTTGGAAACGCTTGACCGTTACCAACTTGAACAGGTTTTCATGCTGAGCATGGAAGACCCAATCTTCAGAACCAAGTTGATTCGCAACCCTCAAGCAGCATTGCAAGAGAAGGGCTTTTTGCTCTCTGAATCCTCTTTGGAGGTCATCCAAAACACCGATTTCTCTCAATTGCCAAAGAAGCATGGGACGCCTCAAAGGTTCGTCAGTTGAAGTTCAAAAATGACAGAAATTCGCTAAGGAGGTGGCAGGGTCAAAAATGCGTATCGGCATATTGGGTGGCACTGGCAGAATGGGTAGAGGATTAGCGAGGGCTTGGGCTAAAAACGGGCACGAAATTTTTCTGGGAAGTCGCTTCCCAGATAAAGCCCAGCAACTCGCAGAGCAAATCGCCAGCGAAACTGGCGGAAAAGTTTGCGGGACAAATTTGGAAACTGCTGCTAAAGAAGGCGAAGTTGTTGTTCTGTCGCTGCCATACAGAACTTGCGCCGATTGGCTCAAAAATCTGAGAAAAGAACTTAAAGGCAAAATCATCGTTGACATAACGAACCCTTTCGGCGCTGTGCCTGGAGGTGAAACCTCTGGCGTTGAGGAAAACGCAAAGGCGCTTGAAGTTCCAGCAAGGTGGGTTGCTGCCTTCAAAACTAACTTTTGGACAACCCTTGATGAACCGGTCAACAAGGATGGAATCGTTCGCGATTGCTTCCTCTGCGGTGACGATGCCAACTCAAAAGAAATCGTCGCCGAACTGATAAGGCAAGTCGGCTTCAGACCCGTTGATTGCGGACCTTTGAAGGCAGCGAGAATTCTTGACCTGATGGTTCTGCTCATGATTGACTTGGACAGGTCTTTTGGCGGCAAAGGGTTATGTTCGTGGAAGTTGCTGGATTGATGTATTCTGTCGCCCGTCTCCCTTTTGTCTCTTTAGAAATCCCGTGCCTTTGCAAAAGGCAAAAACATGCTGCGGGCTTTAGACCGTAGTCGCTGACGAATTTTTGAGCCCAACTTCAGTCGGCAAAACCTGTCTTCATCTCGCCAATTTGCGTCATCCAAAACGATTGCACTGCGTCCGCATTTTTCCTACCCTCAGGGGTGACAGTTTCATGGGGCAGGTCACCATTGACGGAAGTCACGGTGAAGGTGGAGGGCAAATTTTGAGGAGCAGTTTGGCGCTCTCTGCTCTAACGGGCAAACCTCTGCGAATTTTTAAAATCCGCTCTGGTCGCAAAAATCCAGGGTTGCGACCACAACATTTGACAGCAGTTAGGGCTGCAGCGACAATTTGCAACGCTAAAGTTGATGGTGCAAAGGTCAACAGCACCGAACTGAACTTTGAGCCAACAAATTTGTGCGGTGGCTCGTTTGTCTTTGATGTCTCGGCAGACCAACCGAGTGCTGGTTCGGGAACACTCGTTTTTCAAACGGTCTTCCCTGCACTCCTCTTCTCCCAACAAACTTCCTCTGTCCGAATAGTTCGCTGTGGCACCCATGTCCCTTTCAGCCCACCTTACGACTACATTGCCCGTGTGTTTTTGCCGATGGCTCAAAGGATGGGGGCGAATGGAAAGTTAACACTCGTCAAGGCTGGTTGGTTTCCACGAGGTAATGGCGAACTTGAAGCGGAAATTCAGCCTGTCAACCGACCTCTGAAACCCATAAACTTGACCGAACGAGGAAATTTGAAGCGCATCTGGGTCTTAAGTGCCCTTTCAAACCTCAAGCGCTCCATCGCTATCAGGCAAGCAAATCAGGCTGTCAACCGACTACTCAGCATAGGGTTTCACCAAAGCGAAATTGAGGTTGAAATCAGCGAACTTCCGTCACCTTCCACAGGAACGGTTGTCTTCGTTTGTGCCGAGTTTGAAAATGTCATCGCTGGCTTTTCGGCACTCGGCGAGTTGGGCAAACCCGCTGAAAAAGTTGCTGACGAAGCGGTTGACGATTTTGCCGAATACTGGCGAACTGATGCCCCCGTTGACAAACATCTTGCTGATCAACTCGTTTTGTTCATGGCTCTTGCCGATGGCAAGTCGGTTATTAAAACGAGTGCTTTGACTCAACACACTCTCACTCACATTTGGGTCATTGAGCAATTTTTGCCCGTTCGGTTTGAAGTTCAGGGCAATTTGGGAGAGCCTGCGACCATCAGTGTTGAAGGGTTGGGCTTTCTGCGACAAAATTAATGCCAACACGCTAACAAAAAGCGTGTGGTGAACCAACATGGATGACACGATGACTGACAACAAAAAAACAGAGGAGGTGATGGCGTTCCACTCAAAAGACGGTGTGCTCAACGCACCTGTTCTTGTTTTGAACCTCAATTATGAGCCATTGAACATTGTCTCTGTAAAGCGTGCAATCGTGCTGCTGATGAAAGGGAAAGCAGAGATGGTTAAATCCTCAAACGGTTTGGTCATTCATGCTGCTCGCGAGTGGATAACAGTGCCTTCCGTCGTCCGTTTGATGGTTTACGCCCGCCGACCCCCTGCCAGAGTTAGGCTCAACCGAAGGAGCATCCTCATCCGAGATGATCACACTTGCCAATATTGTGGCTATCGCGGACCGGGCTTGACAATTGACCATGTGATTCCGAAAGACAAAGGTGGCAAGACCGATTGGGATAACCTCGTCGCTTGTTGCACTCGTTGCAACAACAAAAAGGGGAATCGCACACCTGAAGAGGCGGGAATGACGCTCCGAAAGAAACCTCGCAAGCCCGCTTATTTGCCCTACATGGGCTATGCGAAACTGATGCAAGCACTCCGCAATCCTGACTGGCACGAATTCTTGCGCCCCTTCGTGCGTGAGTGAAGTTTGGAAAGGCTTGGCTCTTGTCAAGACGAGTTTTTCTGTAGGGGCGCATGAAATGCGCCCGAAAAAGAACAGGCAAATTGTCATCTGCCCCTGCAACGGTTGACGACGAGATGAGTTTTTGAGTTTTTACTGTAGGGGCGCATGAAATGCGCCCGAAAAAGAACAGGCAAATTGTCATTTGCCCCTGCAACGGTTGACGACGAGATGAGTTTTTGAGTTTTTACTGTAGGGGCGCATGAAATGCGCCCGAAAAAGAACAGGCAAATTCCCATCTGCCCCTGCTAAAAATTCGCTCAAAGGGGCGTTTGGAAGTGAAAAGGACGATCATTACACTGACAGTTGCTGGGTTTGTCCTGCTTTTCGGTTTCATTGCCTTGCTCGCTTTCTTTATGGAGCGAGCCCGCCAAAATTCCCCAGCAATGCAAGTTCAGCGTGAAATTGAGCGATTGAAACAGAGAGGCGAACCAGTTTGTTGGCGTGATTTGACTCCGCCTGTCCCAAAGCAACTTGACGGGACACCGCTTTACCGACAAGCCTTTGCCCAACTTGAAAAGGCAAAAAGCAAGTTCCCACAAAGCGTTTGGGACACATACAACGCTCAAGTCCTTCAAGCAGCCCAACCCGCATTGCAAACCTTTCGCAAAGCCATTGAGTTCCCGCACATGAGACTGGTTGACAAACCGATTTTCATCACAACACCAGAGCACCTATCACATTTTCGTGAATTCGCCCGCTTGCTCCGTGCAGAAGCAAAACAGCACAAACTCAAAAGCAAGATGGACAGAGCAATTGAAAGTTACTGCGATATCATGAAGTTGTGCAGGCGACTTGGAGATGAGCCTTTTTTGAGTGCGTTTCTCGCCCAATGCTCAATTTTCTCCATCGCTCAGCGCTTGCTTTGGGACGACTTGCTTTCTGACACCAATATTGGGATAGACCTTTACCAAGTTGCCTTGAATGAACTGAGGGCTTGGGACTTTGAACGCGATTTCGTGAAGGCACTACAGGCGGAGCGATGCGTTATGGGGATTGAGGTTTTTGATTGGCAGCGTGAGAAGGGCAGAAAATCAAAAGACCTACTCTTTCGTTTTTTCTTCGTCGCCTTTATGAACAAGTTCTCGTGGGAAAACCAACTGCAAATGCTTCGCCTTTACGAGCGTTTGATTGAAATTGCCAACAAGGGTGCTCCTTACAACCTACAAAAAATCCAACGCATTGTGGATGACTATACGGCGAGGCGATACCCCATCGTACCAGCAATGTTTGACTTTGACATAGTCAATCAAATCTACGCAATCAGGCATCTCACAGAAACGGCTTTGGCGCTCAGGTTGTATCGGAGCAAACATGGTCGTTACCCCGAAAGTTTGCAAGCGCTCGTGCCCCAATATTTGCCACAAGTTTCAATTGACCCCTACGACGGCAAACCGATAAAGTATCGGAAACTTTCAAAAGGCTTCAAAGTTTGGAGTGTTGGGGGAAACCGCAAAGACGAAGGTGGCTTGAAAGCCGAAGATTGGTGGCGGAAAGGCGATTTGGTTTTGGAGTCAAAGTTGTGAACCTAAAACCTACCCGCCTAACTCATACATCGGACGAACATGTGTTATGACTTGGTGCTCATTAAGCAAGGTTTCAACGCCCGCGAATTTGTTCCAGAAAGCATGGCGGATGAAAGAGGCAATTTCTTCGTCGCTCGCTCCGCTGCGCAAAAGGGGCTTGACATCATATTCGTCCTTGCTGAACATGCAAGGGACGATTTTCCCGCTTGCGGTCATCCGAATTCGGTCGCAATCTCCGCAAAAAGGAGCAGTCATGGAAGTGATGATGCCGATGTTGCCGCCAACTCCGTCGGCGAAACAGTAAACCTGAGCCGTTGAACCGTATTCGCGTGGAAGTGGGACAAGAGGGTAAAAGGTTTCAATTTTCCGAAGGATTTCCTCGCCGGGGACAAGCAATTCGGGACGCCAAAATTTGCGACCGTCAAAGGGCATGTATTCAATGAAACGAACTGTCAAGCCAGTTTTGCGAGCCAACTGGGCGAAATCCAAAATCTCATCGTCATTGCAACCGCGAGTGACCACTACATTGACCTTGACAGGATTTAGACCTACCTTTTGAGCAACCTTCAAACCTTCCATCACCCGCCCAAAAACCTCCCGCTTGCCGACAATCCCTTCAAACCGCTCAGGCTTGAGGCTGTGCAAACTCACTGTCACGCTGTCAAGCCCAGCCCTTTTTAACCGCTCAGCCATTTCTGGTAGGTAGAAGCCATTGGTGGTCATAGCGATGGTCGTGATTTCGGGGATTTGGCGGAGCATTGACACAAGTTTGTCAATATCGCGGCGCATCAAAGGTTCACCGCCTGAGAGCCGAACTTTTGTGACACCCATTTGAGCGAGAATTTTCGCAATGCGGGCAATCTCCTCGTAAGTCAGAATTTCTGATTTAGGCAGCCAAACGGGATTGAAAGGCATACAAAAATCGCAACGAAAGTTGCAGCGGTCAGTGACCGAAATCCGAAACTTACGAGCAACTCGCCCGAACCTGTCTTTAAGCAGTGCGTTTTTATGCTCAAGAGTCAACTGGCTTCGCCCGTTATCGCTCATAATCGCTGACTCCTTTCAGAAAAAATTTTGATATGACTTTCCGAAAATCGTCACCTCGTTTCGTTCCAAGTCGCAAATCCCACAATCAATGTTGTGGCAAAATTCAGGGGCAGCGTCACTGTCTGACCCATTCATTGCAAGGAGTGAACTTTGTGAGCGTGGACAAAAAACTGCGGATGATGAGAGAGGTTCTCGTGGCAGCGTTGTTTGGCGTTCTCGGCATCATCGTGCCTGTTTTGTTCCACATCGTCGGATTGGGTAGGGTCTTTCTGCCTATGCACCTTCCAATTTTGGCTGCCGGCTTTTTTGTCTCTCCCGTCATCGCTGCCGCTGTCGGGTTCGTCACCCCTTGGGCTTCCTCCTTCTTGACGGGAATGCCACCACTCCCAACAGCAGTGTTGATGAGCATTGAACTTCCAGTCCTCTCCGCAGTTGCTTCGCTTTGCTACCGAACCTTTGGAAGGTGGGTGCAAAGAAGCATCAAAGGTGGCAAAATTTTTGCGGTTTTGAGTAGCACGATTATCGCCATTGTGGCACAAATCATTGTAGATTTGACTTTGCTCGCAACTGTCGTAGCGCCTTTGCTGCAATTGCCAGCGGGCGCATTCGGGCTGGCTTCGGTCCTTGCAGGCTTGCCGGGAATTGCACTGCAAATAATCGTCGTGCCTATTGTGGTCTTGACAATTGAGCGAATTCGGAAGGAGAGAGGGCTATGGACGAACGGAAGTTAGAATCGGCAATCAACTTTCACGGTCACTTCGGTCCGTTCTTGGCGTTGGGGTTAAGGCTCGGTGAGTTCGCGTTGACGAAATTGAAGGCACGCAAGTATTTCGGCATCAGAGTGACAGTCCACTGCCCACCACAACCGCCACCGTCTTGCATGGTTGACGGCTTGCAAGTTTCAACGGGCGCGACTTACGGCAAGCGAAACATTGAACTCGTCCCGTCGGAAGAAATAACCGTTCACTTTGTCAATACCGACACGGGCGAAAAGTTAACTGTCCGCGTGCCACAACAGGTTAGAGAGCAAATGTCAACTTGGCTTCAAGAATTCGGAGAGCATGAAGCATCAAAACGAGTCCTTGAAGCCGATGGTTTGTTTGAGGTGATTGAGGGTGCACATTCCTGACGGGTTTCTGAGTAACCCCGTGATGGTTGCGACAAACACCGTCGCACTCGTAGCCGTCGGCGTTGCAGTCAAGAAAACGAAAGACGAATTGGATGAAAAGCAAATCCCTTTGATGGGAGTTACCGCTGCTTTTGTCTTCGCCGCCCAAATGCTCAATTTCCCGATCGTTGGCGGAACTTCGGGACATGTGCTTGGCGGTTTACTTGCAGCACTGCTTGTTGGACCAAACGCTGCTGTCCTCGTGATGTCGGTCGTTTTAATCGTGCAGGCTCTCTTGTTTAACGACGGTGGAGTTTTGGCACTTGGCGCAAATATCCTCAACATGGCTGTCGTCGGGAGTTGGTGCTGCTATTGGATTTATCGTTGGTTGACGAAACTTTGGCGCAGTGAAGCGATTGCAGTCGCAATTTCCGCTTGGCTTTCCGTTGTGCTCGGTGCTTTTGCTTGTGCTTTAGAGTTGGCGCTATCGGGCATCATCCCCCTGGCTGTTGTAGTTCCAGCAATGGTGTCAATTCACGCGGTAATTGGCATCGGCGAAGCGTTAGTCACATTCGCAGCGTTCGCTTTCATCAAACGAACCAGACCTGAACTTGTGCGA
>Ga0209289_100266_pt1 | contig 30809 bp, 30 predicted proteins | sample GXS110809BmetaG_FD_184121 | JGI IMG/M metagenome (GOLD analysis project Ga0209289, IMG submission 184121) | Hot spring microbial communities from Gongxiaoshe hot spring, China to study Microbial Dark Matter (Phase II) - GXS 110809B (SPAdes)... ...
CATAAAGTGAGAGAGAGCCGAAGGGGCAGCGGACTGCGCAGGCGGCACAGGTTGTCTTTCGCATCTTTGGCAGCCCGGTCGTCTCGGGGAGACCCGCGGCTTTGCACCCCCTCTTCGCAGAGGGTTCGCCCTGAACAAAGATGACAGTGAAATATTACCACATTAAATCAGGGAAAGCAAGTGAATTCCCCAGCGCATTGGCATCTCTGCGCAGCATCTGCCATAATATGACTGGTCGTTCGCTAACAAAGATAAGGGAGGCTCTTATGGAAAGAGTCTTCAGCTACATTGACGCCCATCGTGACGAGTTTCTCGAGCGCCTCAAGACGCTGCTCAGACAACCCAGCGTCGCTGCGCAAAATTTAGGAATGGAAGCGTGTGCCAAGCTCGTCCAGCAGATGCTCAACCAAGTTGGCTTCAAAACACAGATTTTTTCTACTGATGGCTTTCCCGTCGTCTACGGCGAGCTCGAGGGCGAGACTGATAAAATCTTGATGTTCTACGATCACTACGACGTGCAGCCTCCGGAGCCGTTAGAGCTGTGGGAGTCCGACCCGTGGGACCCGCAAATTCGTGACGGAAAACTCTACGCGCGCGGGTCCTCAGATAATAAGGGCGATCTCACAGCCCGGCTCTGCGCTCTGGAAGCCTATCAGAAGGTCATGGGCAAGCTACCCGTCACGATAAAGTTTGTGATCGAAGGCGAAGAGGAGATCGGCAGCCCGCATTTGGAACAATTCGTCAAGGAGCACAAAAATCTCTTGAAAGCCGACGGCTGCATCTGGGAGTTCGGGCACAAAGACCTGAAAGATATTCCCCAAATCTATCTGGGGCTGAAAGGGATCTGTTACGTCGAGCTGCGCGCCAAGGGCGCAGCCAGCGATCAGCACTCGTCGTGGGGGACGATCGTGCCCAACCCGGCATGGCGCTTGGTCTGGGCGTTAAATACCCTCAAAGACGAACACGAGCAGATTCTAATTAAGGGCTTCTATGACGACGTGCGCCCACCAAGCCGAGCCGAGTTGAAAGCCGTCTACGAGCTCGATTTTGACGAGCGCGGCTGGCGCAAGAAGTTTGGAATTAAAAAATATCTGTTGGGGCTTTCAGGCAGAAAGTTACGAAAAAAGCACTACTTTGAGCCGACATGCACGATCTGCGGGATCTGGAGCGGCTACACCGGTCCAGGTCCGAAAACAGTTCTGCCTGCCGAAGCCCGCGCCAAGATCGACTTTCGCTTGGTGCCTAACCAAGATCCAAAGAAGATTCTCGCTCTTTTAAAGCAACATTTGAAGAGACATGGCTTTGGGGATATCGAAGTGATCGGGATGCACGGGGTCAATCCCGCTCGCACCCCAATGGACGATCCGTTGGTCGAAGTTGTGCGGCGCACGGCAAAAGAGATCTACGGCGTCGAGCCCGTGGTGCACCCCACGTCAGCCGCGAGCGGCCCGATGTACACGCTCTGTCAAAAATTGGGGATTCCCGCGGTCTCGACGGGGATCGGGTACGCGCACTCCAACACCCATGCGCCCAACGAAAACATTCGCATTGAAGACTTCGTTCAGGGGATCAAGCACATCGCGAGCATCGTGCACGAATTTCACTCTTTCAGTGCTTGATTGGTGGCGCTGAGGCGACGCGCGAGCTCCCCCATCATCTTGAGGGCGACGTCAGGGTAAGAACTGATTATGCTACGCAGCTCCCAGCGCGTGATCATCAGACACTTGGTCTTTTGAGTAGCAACGACATCGGCGGAGCGTGGTGCGTCTAGAATCAACGCCATCTCGCCAAAGTAATCCCCGACGCTGAGCTTGGCTAAAACTTTCTGCCCCTTGCGCACCTCGACTTGGCCGTCTAAGACGAGATAGAACCCAACACCTGCGGGATCGCCCTCGCGCACAATGGTGCTGCCCGCCTCGAATTCACGAACTTTCGCAGTGCTGAAGAGCGCCTCTAGCTCTTTCTCGCTGAACTGTGAAAAGAGCGGGGTCTTCTTCAAAAACTTCACAGCTTCTGGGCTGGCCATGATCCAACTCCCCCTTTCAAAAAGTCACGAAACGCTCACACTATAGCAGAGCTCTTGTCATTTGACAAGTCGCGCTACAGTTCTATCACTTGCAGATCGGTCGCCACCGTAACTTCGTTTGGGAAATTCTTTCGCACAGCTTTAATCAGCTCTTCGGTTTGCGCAGCAGCTGAGGGATAGAGATGGGTGAGTATCAGCCACTCGACGTCGGCGTGCGCGAGTACTTCTCCTAAGAGCGTGGGTGTGGCATGGAGTGGTGCCGGTTTGCCATCGGGGAAAGAGCACTCATGGATGAGCAGTTTGCAGCCGCGCACGAAATCTACCAAAGCTGGCTCTGGCTCGCTGTCGCCGCAGATGACTAGCTTTTTGTCAAACTTATACGCGAGCGTCGGCACGTAATGGTTCATGGCGAGCGTCGAGACTTCAAAGCCCGCTATAGACAGAGTCTCTCCGGCCTTGAGCTCGTGCACGATCACCCGCACGTGATCCCGAATGTACGGGAAGAGATCCAAGAGCCTGGTGATGAACTCACGGGTCCCGACGGGGCCGTAGAGCGTGGCATCGGGGGCTCCCAGCAGCCAGCGCGCCGTCCAGATCGAGAGCAGATCGCTCATGTGATCGAGATGGAGATGGGTGAGCAAGAACGTATCGAGCTGCGTCCACTCGATAGAGAGCTGAGCAAGACGGCTGAAGACCCCGCTGCCGCAGTCGACCAGCACAAGCTGCCCATCTTTATCCAAGAGATACCCTGATTGAGCTCGCTGCGGATCAGGAAGAACCCCTGCAGTGCCTAAGATCGTTACGCGCATGCGCACATTATAGCAGAAGTGGCGGTCTCGCCAAAGAGCTCTTATAATTGCTTACCTTAAACTTCTCTGTAAGGTGATCGGACTATGCAGACTCTTGAAGCAACACCGCGCAGCAGCGCCACAGGCATCACATGGGATTTGAAAGATCTGTATCTGAGCTCAGATGATCCAGCTTTGGAGCGTGACTTGCGCAGCGCCCTAGAGCGGGCCAAAGCTTTTGAACAAAAATATCGTGGGCGACTACGCCAGGGGATCGATCCCAAATCACTGTACGAAGCTCTTGCTGAGCTTGAGAGCATTGCTGAGCAGATGGACAAGCCCGTGATCTACGCTCAGTTGCTCCACGCGTCTGACACGCAAAACCCCAAGCACGGCGCGCTGCTTCAGAGTGCTTTAGAAAGACATACTCAAATCAAGCAGCACTTGCTCTTCTTTGATCTAGAATGGATGAACTTGCCCGATGAGACCGCGCAGAAGCTCATCAACGCGCCCGAGGTCGCGCGCTACCGCCATTATTTAGAGAAGGCGCGGCTCTTCCGGCCCCATAAGCTCTCTGAGCCCGAAGAGAAGATCCTAGAACTTAAAGCGAACACAGGCACTCGCGCCTTTCAGCGGCTCTTCAGCGAGCTCGTCTCTGGCTTGACCGTCCAGATCGGGCGCGGGAAGACAGCACAAAAGCTCACGCTCGATCAAGCCCTCACCAAACTCCATGAGCCAGATCGCACCGTCCGTAAGAACGCCGCCAAAGCGATCACCCAAACGCTTCGAAGCAACGCTCGTGTGCTCACGTATATCTTCAATACGCTCGTGCTCGACCACAAGATCACCGACGAGCTACGCAAGTTCCCCACGCCCATGTCCTCGCGTCATCTCTCGAATGAGATCGAGCCGGCGACGGTAGATGCTCTCATGACTGCGTGCGAGAACGCTTATGGTATTGTCCAAGACTATTATCGCCTAAAGAGACGCTTGCTGAGGCTGCGCACGCTCTATGATTACGACCGCTATGCGCCCATTTTTGATGAGCTTCCTCGCTGCGAGTGGCCTGAAGGCCGACGCCTCGTGCTCGATGCGTATCGTGCGTTCTCGCCCACGGTAGCGCAGATCGTTCAAGAGTTTTTCGACAAGAACTGGATCGATGCCGAGATACGCTTTGGCAAGACCGGTGGAGCGTTTTCTGCAAGCACTGTGCCCAGCGTCCATCCGTATATTCTGCTCAACTACACGGATAAACTGCGCGATGTGATGACGTTGGCGCACGAGCTAGGGCATGGTGTCCATCAGTATCTCTCGCGGAAGGTCGGCTACTTGCAAGCGGACACGCCGTTGACGATGGCTGAGACCGCGAGCACCTTCGGAGAGATTCTCACGTTCAGAAAGCTCCTTGAAAGCTCATCCGACTCGAAGGTGAAACTCGCCCTGCTGTGCAGCAAGATCGAGGACTCGTTCGCGACTATATTTAGACAGATCGTGTTGACGCGCTTTGAGCAGAGGCTGCACGAGGCGCGACGCGCTCAAGGGGAGCTGACCCCGGAGCGCATCGGCGAGCTCTGGTTTGAAGCAAACCAACAGATGTTCGGCGACTCCGTGAAGCTCACCGACGACTATCGCTGGTGGTGGCTCTATATTGGGCACTTCATCTACTCGCCGTTCTATTGCTATGCGTATGCGTTTGGGGAACTCTTAGTCTTTGCGCTCTATCAGAAATATCTGCGCGAAGGGGAAGCGTTCGTGCCCAAGTATTTAGATTTGCTCTCGGCTGGTGGCTCCGACAGCCCGCAGAAGCTCTTGGCTCCCTTAGGGATTAACACGGGTGATCCAAACTTTTGGAATACGGGGCTGGAGTTTTTGCGCGCTCTCGTGAGAGAAGCCAATGAGCTTGCAGAACGTGCGCCAAGCTCAGCAGCTTAGAAGAGCGATAAGTTACACCGTTCCTAGCTTATAGCCGAAGCCGCGCACCGTGAGAATGAGCTTCGGGTTTTCTACGTCCTCTTCGAGCTTGTTGCGCAAGAGATAAATATATTTCTTGACGTCCTCCGAGGAGGCATAGGGATTGTCTCGCCAGATAGCGTCGATGATCTCGCGATGGGAGAAGACCTTCCCTGGCTTAGATGCCAAGAGCTTTAAGAGCTCATACTCTTTGGGAGAGAGATCTATGACTCTATCGCCCAGGCGGACCTCCTTTCGCTCATCGTCGATCTGCAGTGCCCCAAGCTGTATATACGGGGACTGGCTGACGCGCCGCATCACAGCTGCGATGCGCGCTTCGACCTCGCGCAGATCAAACGGTTTTGTAATATAATCGTCGGCGCCCGTGGAGAAGCCGCGCACTTTGTCGTCCGTCGAGTCCTTGGCTGTCACCATAATCACGGGGGTCTTGACGCCACTCTCACGCAGCTTCTGCAGCACGGTCCAGCCGTCAAGTTTGGGCATCATCACATCGAGCAGGAGCAAATCCGGCTTCTCTTTGGAGAACTTCTCCAGCGCTTCTTGGCCGTTCATGGCGGGGATGACAAAATGCCCTTTGGCTTCGAGAAATTTTCGGAGCAGATGCAGCGATGTCGCATCGTCCTCCGCGATGAGAATGCGCATAGGCACCTCCTCAAACAGTTCTGAGTACTAAGTTCTCAGTCCCGAGTTCTTTGTCTGGGAACTGGCAAACTCAGAACTCGGAACTGATCTTGGTTCGAGCGGCAACACGATAGAAAAAGTACTCCCGTGGCCAACTTCGCTCTCTACGAGCACGCGTCCGCCATGCATTTCTACGTACTTTTTCACGATGGCAAGCCCTAGTCCTACTCCCTGGAACTCGCGCGTATTCGAGCTGTCTAGCTGAGTGAATGGCTCGAAGATCCGGGTGCGTTCGTGTTCTGGAATCCCGATCCCGGTGTCCGCTACAGAGAAGATATACTCGGTCTCGCGAGCCATGCCGGAGAGCTTGACATGACCGGCAGGGGTATATTTGATCGCGTTACTCAGCAAATTAATGAGAGCTTGCTTGATCTTCGTCCCATCAGCGATGATCGTACACGGCTCGACGTGAGAGTTGAGCTCAAGCCCCTTGCCGCGGGCCAGAGCGCTCACAGCTTTGATCGCTTCTTCCCCAATAGTTGCAGTCTCTACGGCTTCAAAGTACGGGCGATCTTCGCTTGCCTCGAGCTTGGAAAATCTCAAAATATTGTCGATCAGCTCTAAGAGATGGTCTCCGGACTTTAAGATATTTTCAAGGTCTTCTCGCTGGGCTGGGGTGAGCGGGCCATCTACCCCTTCTAACAAGAGTTGCGAGTATCCACGAATGGCGTGGAGCGGGGTCTTCAGCTCATGGCTCATCATGGCGAGGAAATCGGATTTGGCCCGATTGGCCTTGACGAGCTCGGCATTGATCTGTTCGAGTCGGCAATTGCGTTCCTCGATGGTGTCAGCCAGGGCGTTGAACTCATGGGCAAGCATCTCTAATTCGTCGCCCGTGGCAATGTGAGCGCGTGCCGAGGGGTCACGCTTGAAGCGCTGCAGCGCGTGGGCTAATGTCTCCGCTGGCCCTAAGATCATCTTATAGAACATAAACGCGATGATGAGGGCCAAGATGCTGTACCCTCCCACGACGAGGGCCATCATCGTCGCTTCGCGACGGACCAGTGCTTGAACGCTAGCGAGGCTAATTCCAAGGTGGAGCGCCGAGAAAGTGGGGATCTCTTGACGGATCTCGCGCTGGTGGATCTGCCCGCTGCTGTCTTCATAGAATTCGATCTTATACTGGACTTTCGTGACAGGCTCGATATACGTTAAGTGAAGAAACGCTGTGCCTCGCAGGGGAAGAACCCTCTGTACCAACACGTCGCGTTTAGCCGGGAGCCCCTGATTCATGGGGGTGGCCTCTAATTGTCTTTGGACTTCTGCACTTATCTCCGAGAGATGCTCGCTACAGATATCTTCCCCCGTGACGATGAGCTTCAGATAGAGAAGGCCTTCATCCTGAGAACCATAAAGCGTCTCTTTACACCATGCGGGATAGGCTCTCTGGAATATGAACGGGCCCACGAGCTTTGTAGTAGTTTCCCAGCGCACGCGCACCTGGCTCTCCAGCAGATCCGAAAAGCGCGTGATAGCTAAGATCCCCAAGGGCACAGCCACAAGAAGCGTGAACGCTAGCAAGGTAAAGACGAATTTATATCGCAAGCTCAGGCGCATCATGCTGCTCTCAGTCTAGCACCTGAGCTTGAGATCGTCAATGCCGATGGTCACCGAATTTTCACCAAAGTTCCATGTGATTGGCACGTGCTCGGGCGTACAATCAGACTGTACCCAAGCTGGCCCACTCTCTTCACGTATGGGGCTTGGCTTCTTGTGCAGAAGGGGAAAGCCTCCGGCGCTTTCCTCCGGATGGCAGGGTTTTGCCTCTCTGGGGGCTGCCTGACCTCCTCCCCACCGAGAGGATTTTTCCCCACCATCCGACAGCGGCACCAGAAGCCAAGCCCTTCCTTCCCTCTTGCCCTATTGACTCTGCACCACCCATCCCCTACAATGACGCCGTGATGCGCAGTGCTCGGCTTTCTCTCAGTGTCGTAGCTTTTCTGGCCGTGCTGGGTCTTGGAAGCGCATCCCAAGACTGCTCAGTGCAGTCTTGTGCTGACGCACGATGCTCTGCCGACTTTGTTCTCTCCCTCCATGTGCATGGCAACCTCGAGCATGATGAGCTGATAGCTCTAGCGACAGTGCAAAAGCCCCCGCGGATCTCTCAAGTCGTTCCCACTCCTCCGCTCTTGGTAGGCATCTCGTATCTCACTATACAGCGCTTGATGTTAGCTCCACATTCTGGAGAGTCTTTTGAGCAGCAAGCGATGTGGGATTTCGGGCGCGTCGCTCAACTCGAGGCGCGTCTGCGCAATATCGATGCGTTAGTCCGAGCTCTCCTTGCCAAGCTCGCCCAAGACCCTGCTCGAGTCAACCAAGAGATGACCCTTGTCGTAAGCGTCGACAGCCTAGGGCCCTACTTGCCTGCCGAGATTGAAACCCTCAGCAGCTTCGTGCTTGACGAACGGCTGCACCTTGCCTTGAGCCGAGCGACTATCACGTTGCGCACGGCTTGGGGGCCAGGCAGCTTCATAGGGCAGCTTGAGTTTGATCCTAAAGACTTCAAGATCAGCAAAGAGAAGATCGGGCTTGAGTTAGCTGTAGGCCCGGCTTCTTTGCTCGGCATCACAACGTTTGAGCAAGGGGTGGGGCTGACAAGCCAAGCCTATTCGCTTCGGGCTCGGGTAGGGGAGATCGAGCTCGTCGGCCAGGCCGTCTTCACCTCGACATCTCAAGAGTTTACTATTGGGGTGAGCATTGCAGGGCTAGCCCTCTCTGGGAGCTCGCTCATCACCCCCAGTGGCTTCACGCAGAGTATCTTTATTCAAATTCCCATCATTGCCGGCCCACCAAAGAAATAGTTCAGCTTAAAAGCCGGTGCACGGCTGTCCAGAAGTCTGAATCGAGCCGGATGAGTCGCGTAGGGCGCTCAGCTTTCTGAATCTGCACCGCATCCCCTGGGGCGAGCACAGCGATAGGATCACCGTCGGCCAGCAGCTGGGCAGGATATTTGGCGACAGCCCTCACGACGCTCTCACTGGAGAGCACGAGCGGGCGTGCCCCTAGGCGGTGCGAAGTCAACGGTACTACGGCGAGACATTCTAACGTCGGGGCGATGATCGGGCCTCCTGCAGAGAGCGCATATGCCGTTGAGCCCGTGGGAGTAGCAATCAGCACGCCATCACCGGGGTAAGCCCCAAGAGCCTGTTCGTCCACAAAGAGCTCGATCTCAGTGCGTCGGCTGATCTCCGTGTGCACAAGCCCGATCTCGTTGAGAGCTGTCCCTTGCACTTGTGGACGAGATGGGAGCTGTGCCGCGATACGCATACGGGGTTCTACTGAAAAATTATCGGTAGCCAGGCGCTCAAAAGCGTTGTGGAGTTGGTCTATCCCCGCGGCTGTCAGGAACCCTAAGCTGCCGAGATTGATCCCCATAATGGGTACATCGAGCTCTGTGGCTATCCGTGCCCCGCGCAGGAGGGTCCCGTCTCCTCCGAGGGTAATGACGAGCTCGAAATCGCGCTCAGCCAAGGGGCTAGTGTCGATGCCCGCCCGCACTACGACGTGAATCCCCAGCGACTCTGCGAGGTGCTGGACCCGAGCAAGGGCCAATTCCATCTGGGGCTTGCTGAAGTTTGCCACGACTAAGATCTTGTGAAGCTTCATAGCTTATACGTGCTGCCAGCGACAGATCCAGCGCTCCAGAAGATCGATCACCACGTAGAAGACCAAGCCGAGGATGCCCATCGCCAGAATTCCCGCAAACATTCGCTCATAGTTGCTGTAGCGCGACCATTGATCGTAGATATAGCGCCAGAGCCCGTAGCGCGAGGCAAACGCTTCGGTGAGGGCTAATGCCGTGATCGCCATGCCGATAGAGATTCTCAGTGCAGAGAACATCGCAGGGAGGCTCGCGGGCAGAATCACGTGCTTATAGACGTGCCATTTGCTCGCCCCAGCACTCACAACCGACAGAATATGGCTCTTGGGAATGCTCTTCACGGCGTCCCGCGTCGACAACAAGAGCTGAAAGACCAGGACGAGTGTAATGAGCCCGATCTTTGGGGCGTCGTAAATGCCCAAGAACACGAAGAGCAACGGGAGGAAGACGACCTTGGGGATGGGGTAAGTCAGATAGATCGAGGGGCTCAGGAGTCTATCTAAGACGCGCTCGTGCCCGATGACCAACCCTAATGGCATTGCAATGACGATCGACAGGAGCAGCCCGCTTAAGACGCGATAGCCGCTTGCGAAGAAGTGCGGGACCAGATCGAGCCATTCGTCCACGAAGATCGCGAGTGCGCGCAGCGGCGGCGGCACCGCCCCTTGCAAGGGCTTAGCAGCGAACACCGAGACCGCCCAGCTCGCGAGCCACCACACCCCAAAGAAGAGCACGATCCCTAGTATATAGCCGACTAGATAGTTCTCGAGGCGCTTCATGAGAGCTCCCGTCGCAGCTCTAAGACTTTCTCATAGAACGCTGGACTCGTTCGCGATGTCCCCATACATGGGTTGTCGATGATCGTCTTGATGCGCGCCGGACGCTCGGTGAGCACGACAATCCGTGATCCCAAGAAGACAGCCTCTTGGACGTCATGGGTCACGATGATCTGCGTGAATCCCCGTTCTTTCCAGAGTTGCAGGAGCAGATCCTGAATGCGCTCGCGATTGAATGCGTCCAATGCAGCTAAGGGTTCGTCCATGAGCAAGACTTTCGGATGGGTCGCTAAGGCCCGTGCGAGTGCTACTCGCTGGCGCTCCCCTCCGGAGAGCTGATGGGGATAGCGATCGTAGAATCTGCTGTCCAGGCCAAGCTCATCGAGCAAGGGTTTGACGTTTTGGACTTGCTGAGCGATCAGGAGATTGGCTTCGCGAATCTGACGAGGCATGGTGAACAGATCGTACATAAGTCGGCTGATCAACTCTGCGGTGAGCAAGAGCACTACACAAAAGAGAAGCACTTGAGGCCACCCCCCACCCCACAGCCACGTGCTCCACGGGGCACCTGGTTTGAGGTCGATCATCTTTCGGACCTCGCTCCAGTAGAAGCCCCCAGCGATGAGATCCAGCCCCAACGTTACAAGATAGACCGCAGCAGAAAAGGGCCGATCGAGATAGAAGCGTTGTCCGGCGGCCCATGCCCCTGTCACGACTAACCAAAAGTATGCCCAGAAGAGCGACTTCTTGCGGCGCTGCCATTCTTTTTGGAAAGCGGGGTCATCAGCGCTAGAGAGTTTGGGGAAAGATGCCCGTGAGCCAGTGAGTTCCAAGGAGAGGCTCGCGTTCTTCCAGACGGTCTTCCACGGCAAGAGCCCCAGGTCTTGAAAGATGAGCGCGACGTCGCGCCGCGGACGCTCCACGGCTTGGCCGTCCACATAGATCGTCCCAGCCGTAGGCTTTACTAACCCACAGATCGCATAGAGCAAGCTGGTCTTGCCGCAGCCGCTGGGCCCTAAGATCGCTACGCTCTCACCTTCACGAATCTCCAGCGACAGGTTGTCAATGACCGGAATAGTCTGGCGCCCATCGCGATATTCTAGGCAGAGCCTGTCGATCTTAATCATCGGGCTAGCCGAGAAACCGGAAATCCGTGGCTGCAGTAAACGCGATCTTCTCTCGGATGTACCGCTTCCCTAAAGCCCAATTGACGAGCGCGTCGAACTCATCTTGTCGGAGCGCGCGTGGCAGCGGGAAGTACGGCACGCGGAGGCGCTCCCGCCACCCTTCGGGGAACTTGAGCTCTTGGCCACGGAGCTCGGGGAAGCAGACGTTGACCCCAACCCGAATAAGCGTATCGATGATAAAATCGCGCGAGCTCGAATTGAGCATGGCTATGGATTCTCGCAGCGCGTGGAAGAACTTGCGCACGGTCTCGCCGCGCTCTTGCAGCACCTGACGGCTGAAGAACAGAACGCTGGGGGGCACGGCGATCCCCTTGTAGTCTGTCAGAGTGAAGATCTCGATCCCGTTGGCTTGGGCGACGACTTCCGTCAGCGTGGCGTGAGGTTCTGGTAAGACCGCGACTTGGACGCTCACCGTGCCCGCGCCGAGCATCTGTGCGATGAGCTGAATCTTGTCGAAGTCTTCCACGCCTGTGTAGTACTGATCGACGTCGCGCGCCTTGACGCCCTTACCCTGTAAGAGCGTATCTGTGAGATACTCCATATCAGAGGGCTGCACCAGGGTGATCTGGCGCTTAGGGCCGCTCTTGATGACGTCGTCGAGCGAGCGATAGCTGCTGAACTTGTGGGTGAGCATAGCGACGGTACGCACGGTGTTATTATTATTGCGGGGATCGGGCACGGGCTCAAAGACTGTGCCGGCGATAGCCCCTTGAGCTTGCCGGCCCAGTAAGAGCACGGCGCTGGCCAGATCGACGGCCAGGGCGTCGAGCCGGCCACTCAGAAATGCTGTGTTGCGCTCCAGAGCATTGCCCCCGCAGACAAGCTCGATATTCACCCCGTGCTTTGAGAAGATCCCCTGCTCAAAAGCAAACGCTACCGGGACGACGTCTTGGGCAGGCATCATGCTCAATCGTATAGGCTTAGGCTGCTGAGCGGGTGTCAGTACGCGACCAATAAGCACACCAGCGAGAGCCATTCCGCTCGAAATAAGAAAAGCTCTGCGGGTCATCGAACTGTTCATGGTCTATCACCGTTAGGGTTCATGGTTCTTAGGCTCATAGTTTAAGCCGTGAGCAGAAGGCTGTCAAACGGGTCTCATCGCCCTTTAAACTCGGGCTTCTTCTTGCTCAAGAACGCGTTGACCCCTTCTGTCATGTCTTCTGTCGTGAAAAGCAGCGCGAACGCTTCGCGCTCGAGAAGGAGCGCTGCGTCGAGAGAGCAGTCTGCCCCAGCGTTGATGATCTCTTTGGTGAAGCGCACAGCGATGGGCGCCCGAGACGCTAATTTCTCGGCGAACGCCTTGACTTCTTGCTCGAACTTCTCGTTCTCGTAGACGTGATCGACCAGGCCCCACTGGGCGGCTTGCTCGGCACTGATGCGCTCGCCCAGCATACAGAGTTCTTTCGCGCGCGATGGGCCTATAAGGCGAAGCAGTCTCTGCGTGCCACCCCCACCGGGGATGAGCCCTAAGTGAATTTCGGGTTGTCCCAGCTCGCTCCGTTTGCTCGCTAGGCGAAAATCACACGCGAGCGCGAGCTCCAACCCGCCCCCAAGCGCAAACCCGTCAATCGCTGCAATGACGGGCTTTGGGCAGAGCTCTGGAGCCCGGAAGAACTCCCCCAGCTCGACAAACTGATAGGGCTTGCCTTGGGTAAACTCTGTAATATCAGCGCCAGCGCTGAACGCCTTGCCCCCTGCACCCTTGAGCACGATCACTCGCACGTCGGGATCTTTTCCTAGCTCGTCCAACGCCTTGGGCAGCTCTTGACGCATCTCCGCATTGATCGCGTTGAGCTTTTGTGGGCGATTCAACGTCACGTAAGCGACGTGCGTCTTTCTGTCGATTTCGAGCTTAAGCGTCTGGTACTCGGTGTGCTGGGTCTTATACTGATAGAACCCCTCGCCTGCAGCCTCGCCGGTCTTGCCGGCCTGGACCATCTGGCGCAGGAGCGCTGTCGCTTGGTATCGCTCTGCTTTGTGCTTAGCGTAGAGCTGGTCAAGCGTGGCGAGGATCTTATCTAGTCCAATTCTGTCGGCGCGGCGCAAGATCCCCTCAGGGAAGTTTAAGCCCAACTGACACGCTAAGTCTATCTGATCAGCTGTGGAGACCCCCTGCTCGATCAGCCACGCGGCTTGGTTGGTCATGAGCGCATAAAACGGCATGGGATCGAATCGTTGGCCGGCCTCGCGGGAGTAGTTAGCCCCGCCGTCTTTATAGTTATAAAAGCCGCGGCCGGTCTTGCGCCCCAGACGCCCTTCTTTGACGGCTTGCTCAATAATCGGCGGAATATCAAAGCCTGCTTCTTTCATAATATTGTAGCCGACATCGATGCCCGTCAGGTCTTGGAGCTCAAACGGCCCCATGGGGAAGTTTTCGTAATATCTCATTCTGCTATCGATCTCTTCGATGGTCGCTTCGCCGCGCGAGACCATCCACGCTGCTTCAAAGAGATAGGGCCCAATTAAGATTCTGTTGACAATGAAGCCCCGCACGTCTTTTTCTACACGAATGGGGGTCTTGCCCAGCTTCTTAGTCAGCTCGACGATGAGCTGCATCGTCTCTTCCGAAGTCTTTTCGCCCTTGATGACCTCGACTAGGGCCATGCGCACGACAGGATTAAAGAAATGCATCCCTACGACTTTATCCGGACGCTGGGTGGCTCTCCCCAGCTCGGAGATGCTGAGCGAGCTTGTATTGCTGGCCAAAATAGCGTGGGGAGGGGAGAGCGTGTCGACTTCGCGGAAGAGTGCGAGCTTTAAGCTCATGATCTCTGGGGCCGCTTCGATGACGACATCAGCATCAGCGACGGCTTCTTTGAGATCGACCAAGGGGGTGATGAGCTTCAAAGTAGAGTCGACTTTCTCTGGGGAGATCGTGCCCTTCTCGGCAAGCTTCTTTAAGCTCCACGCAATTTGATCGTAGCCCTTCTTTACAAGCTCTTCACTGATATCGCGCATCTTGACTTTATATCCAGCAAGAGCAGCGATTTCGGCGATGCCGTGGCCCATCGTGCCCGCGCCCAGCACGGTGATCGTTTTTATATCTTCGAGCTTCATGACGAAGGATCACCTCGGAGATTTTCGCTTGAGACTATCATAGCGTAAATCATGGGCGGGGTGCAAAACGTGGCCATGTTGAGGCTTGACACCTAGCTGCATCATATGCTAGCCTAAGGGGTGGAGGAGTAGAGGGGGGGGGTAGATATGAAAATGAGATTGTACTACCGGGCAGATAAAGGGGCTCAGCTCGGCGAGCTTCGCGGTATGTTGGAAGAGCTCGCCGCGCGAGGAGTCCGGCTTGAGATGGTGGAGACCAGCGCTTTATCCGATGAAGCCCTCATGAAGGCTTACATAGAGGCTGTGATGCCGTCTGTTGTGCGCAAGTATAGAGTCCGGCAAGTCTTCGGCAGTAAACGTCATCCAGGGCGCTTCTTTGGCAAAGAAGTGCCTGCCTTGGTCATCTACGACGAAAAAGGACACCCCATAGATATCTATCCCCATGAAGAGAACGGCCAGGTGATCCCTATCAAGGCGTTTTTAGAAGGTTTCTTGCGACGTTTTGCTGAGCCGTCGGAAGCGTTGCGCGCTGCCGCTCGTATGGATGAGCGGCGAGCTCGCATAGGTCCTATTGGCATAAAGGCTTCAGAGCTTATCCGAGAAGGACGCCGCCGATGAGCCCAAAAGCCAAGCGCGCTGGGAAGACCAAGGTCGTGATAGATGCTTCGGTAGCGCTTAAGTGGCAATTGGACGACGAAGAATGTGTTTCTCAAGCCGTAGCTCTACGGGATGATTGTCTGAAAAAATCTGTAGAGATGTGCGCCCCGACGCTATGGCTCTACGAAACTGTCAACGGCTTCATTGTGGCTTCGCGGAGGGGACGGTTCCCATCGGCAGAGGTCTCTCAGGCGATTGCGGATCTCTTCGCTATCGGGGTCAAGCTGAGGACGCCTGATCCTCAACGAGTTGCGGCCTTGGCTCTCGCTCATGAGATCACAGCGTATGACAGTGCATATCTTGCTTTGGATGAGCAAGAGGGGTGTGAGCTATGGACAGGTGACTTAGCATTCTATCGCACGGTGGGGAAGAAGCTCCGCTGGGTGCGTTGGATTGGTGAGTATTCCGCGATTTGAATTCATGTCCTTGCACATACATCTATCCTCTCACCTTGCCCGACCGAACATCCGAGAAGCCATCCAGCTCTATATCGAGACCCTCAAGGATTTAGGGAAGCCAATCCCTGCGAGCGATCCGAAGATTTTGGTCGAGGCTGTCGAAGTGAACGAGTAAACTCCCTCGCGTTTCCGGCAGCCGGCTTGTACAAGCCCTAGAGAAGATTGGTTGGTATGTCCACCGGCAATCTGGAGGACATGCGATCTTGCGCCATTCTCAGTACCTTGACAAGCTGATTGGATTTAAGCGATTACTCTAATTTCAATACACTTCGCGCTAGCTCATCTACGTCTGTCCTGTCCAGCTCAAGTCTCTCCGCCCCTTCAGCGATGAGCTTCTCTGTCCCCGGACTGCCTGGTACGACCAGCACGCGACGCTTCAGTTTCAAAGCGTGCCGCGCTGTGTCAAGACTCCCGCTGGGATCGCCCGCTTCAATCACGATGACGGCTTGCGACAGCGCTGCAATGAGCCGGTCACGCATCATCAGAAATTGTCCGCACGTGCCCGCGTTCGGCTCTAGCTCCGAGAGCAACGCCCCACGTGCGACAATCCGGTCAGCTAGCGCTCGATTCTGTTTCGGATAGACGCGCCGCAGCCCACAGCCAAGCACGGCAAGCGTTCGCCCGTCGCGCGCATCGAGCGCTCCGCCATGCGCCCACGAGTCCACCCCGTGCGCAAGGCCGCTCACAATCGTTATGCCCCACTCTGCTAAAGTTTGCGCGAGCTGGCGCGTCCACGCTAACTTCCGTTCACGATATCCCGGATCGGCCAGCCGACTCCCCACAATCGCTACGGCCCATTGATCGCGAATTTCTAACGAGCCACGCAGATAGAGCACCGGCGGGGCATCGCGCAGATCGCGCAACAAGACGGGATATTGCTCGTCTTCGGGAGTTATGACTGCAATGCCCTCACGGTGCAAGCTCTCGATCTCTTGAGCAGCTTCATCGAGTGCTTTGGGCAAGGCGACGAAACTCTCCGGTGGAAGGCCCGTCAGAGCTGTGAGCACCTTGGGATCAGCGTGCCAGAGGGCTTCGATGCTGCCAAAGTGCTCTAGCAGCCGACGCGCCCGCGCCCCGCCTAAGCCTCTCACTCTGCTCAACGCGAGCCAATGAAACGTGCTCATAGAGCCTCCTACGAGCTGTGCAATGGCTGTGGGCCGGAGGGAGCGAGATCGTCAGAAGGCAGGGGTGTCGAAAAAAATAAAATTCGCCTAAGAACAGAGCAAATGCCTATTCTTAGCCGAGCGAAAGATTCTCTTAGCATTTGCTTGAGACCCATAACTTCTCCTTTGCCGTAAGCCGGGCCTCAAGCACTGTTTATTTTAGCTCTTTGTGGGGAGCGTCGTCAAACTCAGCCCTTGCGCTTGCCCTGGGAGCGCTTCAGTCTCTTCGTGCGACGCCGCGCACTCTTGCGCATCTCAGATCACCAACGCCTACAATATATTATAGTAATAACCCCGCTGTCAACTTGCGCGCTCATCGTCCTGCAAAAAGCCTCAGATTCTTCACTGTATGCCAGAACTATCAGATTCTCAGCGTTCCAAGACGTCAAGAGGTATCTCTTTGATATTTACGGTTTGGTAAGGCAAAGTGAAATGGAAGCACGCTCCGCCTTGAGGGGCGTTCTCCGCCCAGATCTGCCCGCCGTGAGCTTCGATAAGTGCTTTCGCGATGGCTAACCCTAAACCCGTGCCCCCGCTGGCGCGCGTGCGGGATTTGTCCCCACGATAGAATCGCTCAAAGATATGGGACAGGTCTTCGGGAGCAATCCCCGGCCCCTCATCGCGCACGCTCACGTGCACCGCGCTATTCTCTGTACGAGCTGAGAGCCGAATCGTTCCCCCCGGCGGCGTGTACCGACACGCATTGTCTAATATATTTAGTAAAACTTGCTCGATGCGCTGAGGATCAATAGCTAGTGTCGGCAGATCGTCAGCGATCTCGGCTTCGAGTTTGAGTCTTTTCTCTGAGATCGTCGGCTGCACCTGCGCGACGATCCCGTGCAAAAGCTCGCGCAATGAGGTAGGCGTCCGCACAATTTGCAGCTCCCCGGCATCAGCGAGCGCCAAGAGTTGCAGATCGCGCACCAGCCGCCCTAATAATAAATTCTGCTCATAGATCGTCTGGAGCTGCTGGGGGGTCGGCGGCACAACGTTGTCTAATAGCAGCTCGAGATGGCTCTGCTGGATCATCAAGGGGTTGCGCAGCTCGTGCGCGATATCTAAGATGAGCTGACGCCGTAATTGTTCAGAACGCTGCAAGCTCTCGGCCATCTGGTTAAAAGTCTCCCCCAAGCGTCCCAACTCGTCGCTGCTGGTGATGGTGACGCGCGGCTCCAACTTCCCTTGGGAGATCTGTTCGGCGGCCCGACGGAGCTCTCCCAGGGGGCGCGCCAAGCGCCGCATAAAGAGTATTCCCAATCCCAGCGCGATCACCAAAGCAACCCCGCCCGCCAGCACAATCGAGTCATGGATGGACTGCGAGAACTCTTGCTCTAAGGGACTGAACGTCCCGGCAGGGATGGCCATAATCAGCGTGCCGACGCGCTCAGCCCCCACCCGGATCGGCACCCCGGAAGCTAAATCTCTCTCTGAAAGCTTCCTGCCCAAAAGCTTCGGATCGCTGCTGATGAAGACCACTCCCATTGCATCAGCGATGATCAGGGGCTGCTCAAGAGGCGGCAGCTCTTGCAGTTGTGGGTTGAGCAGCTCACTCAAGCCTTCCCAGCTCCCAAAGCGATGGTAATAGCTCGTCAAGAAGCGCTGGAGCGGGCGGGCCTGAAGAGTTGCTGCGCGAACACGGTAGGTGCGGAAGCGCTCTTGGATGGACCAGTCAGCAAAGGCGTAGACAATAGTAATAGCGCAGATCGTTGCGACGGCGAACGCGCCGAGCAATTGATACGTAAACGGAATGCGTTGCCACAAGGCTCTCATAGTGTGCGATCGCGAAAGCGATACCCAACTCCGTAGACCGTCTGAATGTATTCGGGCTCTTGGGGATTGCGCTCGATTTTTTTGCGCAAATTTTTGATGTGCGAGTCTACAGCGCGCTCGAGGGTCTCTGTCGTTGAGCCGCGCATGGCGTCTAAAAGCTGCAATCGCGTAAAGACCCGCCCCGGATGCTGGGCCATAAATGCTAAGAGCGCAAACTCGCTTGCGGTCAGCTCGACTCTCCTCTCCCTGACGAAGACCTCGTGCTTTTCTAGGTCGATATAGAGATCACCAGCCCGGACCACGCTCTGAGCTTTCTTCCCGGCGCGGCGCAGCACCGCGTGGATGCGCGCGACCAGCTCTCTCAGACTGAAGGGCTTTTCCAAGTAATCATCGGCGCCGAGCTCCAGCCCTTGGACGCGGGCCGGCTCGCCCACCCGCGCTGTGAGCATAATAATCGGCACGTCTGAGTCTTTTCGGATGCGATGGCAGACCTCCCAGCCGTCTACCTTGGGCAGCATCAGATCGAGCACGATGAGATCAAATGGTCGTCGCGCAAACGCCTCCAGCGCCGTCTGGCCGTCCAGCGCAATCTCTACGGAAAACCCCGCGTTGCGCAGATAGAGCGCAATTGCTTGCGCAAGCTTCTCTTCGTCTTCGACGACCAAGATAGACGCGTTCACGGTTTTATTATACTTCCTCACAAGGAGGTCGGGGAGCCTGCCCTAGGGCAGGCTCCCGAACGCTCCGGTGTGTGGGGGAAGGAGAAGGCCAGGGGCTCTGGCACAGTGGAGGTCGGCCCTCTCAATGATGGGGATGGTGCTTGCTTTCGGGGTTTTAGAACCCACCTCGCTTTCCTGGGCCGAAGTGCCCAAATCGTCCGAAGCGCCCGCCCAAAGGCAGCTTGGTCACACTGAGCACATTGCCGTTGCCGGCGTCAATGATAACGAGCACGGAGCTGCCGTCGGCCGTCAAGATGACGACGTTATAGATGACATAGCCGTTGCGCTCGCCAAGATTGGCCCCGATGACAGTTCCAGCTTGCTGATTCTTCGCGATTTCAATCGCTTTGAGAATATCAATCTTAGCCAAGCTCGCTAAGATAGAAGCGCGGCTTGGGGCTTTGACGCTCCCCGTGATAGATGGAGGTTGAGGTTGTTCTGTGGTCGTTGGGTTTTGGGCCGAGGCGTAGTAGAACGCCACGCCCGCAAGGAGCGCGATCGCGACTACTATCGCACCGATGCTGAGATAGAACTTTTTCACAAAAGCTCACTCCTTTCTGTAGTCTCACCCAGGCTCTTTCTGAGTGGCGAGCTCACTCTAGCCAACGATTATGGAGATCTTGTGAAGAGAGGGTCGAGATTTGGGGAAAAGTCAGATTAGCGGGCAGAGCACTGAGGGCTGAGGGCCGGAACCCGGGCCCCATGCCCACTAAAAATTTTAAGTCTCTTCGACGCAGCTCGTCGCCCAGTCTTTTATATAGAGCGAGATACTCTGCCGAGCGCGGGAATTGGGGCATGAGTATTGGATACTTGACGGCGACTTTAACGACCCGCACGCCCAAAAACTGAATGCGATCTAAGTTAAAGAGAATGCTTTGTCAGGCTTGCTCGCTGAGCACGCGCTCGCCTTGATTGGCGTTAGCAGCTAACAGCTCAGTACTGAAGACGACTGGGTACTTTGTGCCGTCCCAATGGGCCGCAAGATAGCTTTCAGTAGTTTTGAGTTTGCTCTCTAAGAGCGCATAGAGGTCGACATACCCCGGAGGAACAGGGGCCTGGACCACCAACAATGCCAACAGAACGACGCTTGCGCTCCATCTCAGCATAGGCGCTCACTTCGCTGTAATGCGATAGATCGCCCCGCCGTAGTGCACAACGTATAGTTCGCCTTGCTCGTCTTCGCCGAACGAACTGATGCTGAACGGGGAATCTATCAGTTGGCGCATCGTCCATTTGCCTGAAGGCTCTTGCACGAGCGACCAGATCCGTCCGCTACAGTAGTCTCCAAAGAGATAGTGTCCCACCAAAGACGGATACTGAGTCCCTCGATAGACATAGCCCCCAGTTACTGAGCACCCCAGCGAGTGATCGTACTCGGCGATGGGCAGCTCCAGCCCTTGCGTATTGCAGAGAGTAGGTGGATCGTAGCACTGCGAGCCTTCCATGATGCGCCAGCCGTAGTTCTTGCCCTTCTCTATGAGATCGATCTCTTCGAGGCGATTCTGGCCGACATCGCCAGCAAAGAGCCGTCCCGTGCAGCGATCAAACGAAAATCTCCAGGGGTTTCTCAGGCCGTAGGCCCAGATCTCGCCTTGAGCATTGGCGTTCCCAACGAAGGGATTGTCTTGCGGGATCGCGTAGGGCTCTTTCTCAATATCAATGCGCAAGATCTTGCCCAAGAACGTCTCTAAGTTCTGGGCGTTGTTGAACGGGTCGCCGGCAGCTCCACCGTCGCCCAGCCCAATATAAAGAAATCCGTCGGGACCGAATTTATTGAGCCCCCCATTGTGATTAGCAAACGGTTGCTCGATCTCTAAGATAACTCTTTCAGTGCGATCCGCGATGTCGGGATTTGAAGAGACTCTGTACTCAGCGATGACAGACTTGAGGACCCCATTCTTACGGGCAGTGTAGTTGACGAAAAAGCGTCCGTTCTCTCTGTACTTTGGGTGGAATGCCACGCTGAGCAGCCCTTTCTCGCCGCCGGATTCAACTCGATCACGGATATCCAAGAACGGCGTCGCAAGGGTCTGCCCGTTGCGAATGATCTTAATGATCCCGGATTGCTCAACGACAAATAGACGCCCAGAGCCGTCCCCAGCGTGTGTGAGATAGACCGGGCGTGTAAAGCCCGTGGCGAGCTGCTGAAGCTCGATTTGGGGCACCGTCGTGGGGAATTGCACGCTGCATGGGTCAGTAGGCTGCACGCCCGACGAGATCGCACACGCGCTGGGGACGAGCACGACACTGGCACAGCACCATAAAACTCGCCGTATGAGATCGCGCATTCGCATTCCCCCTTTGCAGTGTCTCTTATTGTGACAGATGCTCACGGCGCTTGCAAGCGATCCCAGAAATCGCAGTACGGTTTGCGTAGCTCCCGGTCTGCTTTGATGGGAACATCGAACTGTAAGTGCAGATCTTCACTCAGCGTATATGCAGGCCATGTCGGCAATCTTCCGTCATTAGGATCGCCGGATTGAGCAAAGTTCGTCCAGTAAGTCATTATCACATCAGAGAGCGCTCGCTCTTGGAGGGTTGGGTTGGCTGAGTTCCCGAAGACGAAGGGGATCTCCGAACCGTGAAACGCTCCTAAGCCCAATTGGGCAGCAGCGCGTGTCACATACGCACGAACCGCCGCGCACGCAGCCCTTATCTAAGCCCTCCTTCGCGCTTCCCATGCCCCGAAAACCCCAGCTCCTATACCTGCCAACAGAGCTATTCCCAGCCCCATCAGGCTCACATACTCGAAGCTCCCCGGCTGCCCAAGCTCTGGTACCCATTGGTGCACTGCGCTTGCATCTCTTGCAAAGTAGACCGCAGCCAGAGCGAGAATTCCCGAAAGCATTGAGCAAGCCATCGCAACGGCGAAGAACGCCCAACGAACTGCTCCGGGCGCGACACCCGACAGATATAGGATCTCAAGTTCGCCCTGCCATGCCCGCACGAGTACACGCATGGCCGTCGCTAGCGCTATCAGAGAGATAAGAAGGGCACAACCTTGCACAATGGTCGCTGCTAGGCGTGCTCCGCTATCGGAGGCCAGCAGCGCCCGTAAAGCCCCTTTCTGATAGCTCTGGACATCCGCTACACCAGGAATCTCGCGCAGCGCCGCTTGCGCCTCAGCCGTTTGGGCAACTTGACGCACCGTGACTCGTAAATACCCTGCCGGGGTGCGTTCTGGGGCGATCCCATCTTGTGCAGCACGCGGGTCGTCTCTCAGAATATATAGAACTTCTGAGATCACTTCCCACTCCCGCACCTGGCGATAGACCTGACGAATCTGTTCGCTTGATACCCCTGGCTCAAAGAGCACAATCAAGCGATTCTCCCCCCACTCACCGCGTGCCACCCACACCACAAGAAAGATCACGAACGCACATGCTGCAACACACACTCCTCCCAGGATCCAGAGCAGAATGCGCCACTTGGTCAGCGCCGTGCGCATCAGCTCTTTGATAAGAAAACTGCTCATAGAGCTGCCTCCTCAGCCGGCGCTTCTTCGTAGGTGCGCCCTGCCCACAGATAGATAATTCGTGCGCCGCTGCGCACCGCCCATCCCCTCTCCCGTGTAGCTACAAGCATGGCGACACGCTTGCGCTCATTGACTGCTTTGAGCCCCTCCAGCACTCTTTCAGCATCTTTGTATTCTAGCCCGGCAAACGGCTCGTCAATGAGCAGCAAGACAGGATTATGGCACGCCGCGAGCGCGAGGGCGAAGAGCTTCTGCTGGGCTGGGGCTAACTCTGTGATGGGAGTCTCGGCGACGGCGCGGAGCTTCACAGTCTCAAGGACCTCGTCGATCATCGATGTGACGTCTTCAGGATGGAAGCCTAAGCTCCCTAACTTGAACGCGAGTGTGTCCGCCACAGTGCGGCGCGGGAGCGTGAGCTCCTGCGGGACGATCCCCAAGCGCCGTCGGAAGGCGGGGAGCTTGCTTGCGTGCAGGCGCGTCACGTTGCGATCGTCCACGAGAATCTGCCCGCGTTGGGGACGCAGCTCGTGATAGAGCAACCTTAAAATAACGCTCTTGCCCGAAGAGGGCGGGCCCACAAGGAAGACCAGCTCGCCGTGATTTACCCTGAGGGTCACGTCTTCTAAAATCTTCTTCCCCTCAGGAGTCACAAACTGCAGCTCGGAGACCTGTACCAAGAGAGACATCTTCTGCTCTGGCTCGCACGGCGCGCGCAAATCGTTCGTGGCCGGCGAGGTCCTTGCCAATCTCGATCTCCGTGAATGCGTGAGTGTGTTTCAAAAGTTCTCGCACGCGGCTCCCTTGATCTGAACCGATCTCTAAATAGAGAGCCCCGCCAGGACGCAGATGCCTTGGGCTCTCGCGAATGATCTGAGCCAAAGCGTCTAAGCCTTCTGGGCCGCCATCGAGAGCTATTCTGGGTTCGTAATGCAGCTCACGTGGAGCGCGCTCTAGATACTCTGTCCGCACGTAGGGGGGATTGGCAACAATCAGATCGAACTCCCCTGAAATCGCAGAGAACCAATCAGAACGGAGGAAAGAGATGCGCTCGGCGACGCCGTTGCGCATGGCATTCTCGCGCGCCAGCGCCAGCGCTTCTGAAGAGATATCTACAGCTACGATAGAGCTTTTTGGCCACGCCCGTGCCAACGCGATACTGATCGCCCCCGATCCCGTCCCTAAGTCTAACAGATTCGCAGGAGGATTGCTAGAGCGTGCAAGGATGAGCTCGACGAGCTCTTCGGTCTCTGGGCGTGGGATGAATACCGCCGGGGTTAGGCGCAGATAACACCCGTGAAACTCCGTGTCCCCTAAAAGATACTGCAGGGGCTCGCCCCGGCAGCGGCGCTCCACAAGCGCTTGGATCTGAGCATGATCTGCTGTAGTGACAAGCTCGTGAGCACTAATATAAAGCTCATGGCGCGCCCTTTGTAAGACATGGGCGACGATGAGCTCCGCTTCATACCGTGCTGATTCAAGCGAGCCCTGACGCAGCTGCTCGGCTGCCCAGTGGAGCTCCTCTCCTACAGTCCTTCTTCGTGCCATTACGTAAAAAATATCCGAAAAATCGTGCGAAAGTCAAGCGTTTGTGCTACAATAAAAATGGTGTCAGGGGGAAGAGATGGTGTTCAAGGTCTTCATCTACGGAGCACTCATAGCTCTAGGAATTCTCATGAGTCTGGCCGAAGGCTGGGTGCCCCCGATTGTTGGCCTCCATGCGTGGGAAGCTCAGATATTAGTAGGGGCGGTTGGGGGACTGACTGTTGCCCTTTTTGTCACCAATTTGATCAGCCTTCTTCAACGGCAATTATCTCAAGAAGGTGGGGCGCGCAAGCTCGCCCACGGAGCGCTACTTGGTCTTGTCGGGGCTTTGCTAGGGGTAGCCGTCTCTTGGGGACTAGCCTTGCTCTTCCCGGGGAATCCCCTCGTGCGTGCTCTGCAAGGAGTGATAGTGCTGCTATTGACAGGAGGAGGCTTTGTCGTGGGGCAGCGGGGGGAGCCCTTGTGGGGAGAGCCCCCCAAACCTCCTGAGCTCAGCCCTTCTCCTCCCCTGAAGCTCGTTGATACCAGCGCGATCATTGACGGGCGCATTGGGGATTTAGCCAAGACAGGATTCATCGAAGGCAAGATCCTGATCGCGGAGTTTGTGCTCAGCGAGCTCCAAGCGATTGCAGATTCCCAAGACAATCTGCGTCGGCGCAAGGGGAGAAGGGGACTTGATATCTTAGGAGAGCTCCGCCGCAGTGCCGAAGTCCAGGTCGAGGTGCTCAACAAAGATTACCCCCACATTCTCGACGTTGACCGCAAGCTCATCCAGCTTGCCAAAGAGCTCAACGCGAAGATCATCACGACTGACTATAATCTCAACAAAGTGGCGAAGGTCGAGGGCGTCCCCGTGCTCAATATCAATGAATTAGCCAACGCTGTGAAGCCGCGCTTCATCCCCGGTGAGGAGATCGAGGTCGAGGTCATAGACCGAGGAGAGGAGATCAATCAAGGTGTAGGGTACTTAGACGACGGCACGATGGTGGTTGTTGAGAACGGGCGGCGCTTCATCGGGAAGAAGATCAAAGCGATTGTGAATTCGAGCTTGCAGACCGAAGCGGGCAAGATGCTCTTTGTGCGCCCCAAAGTCGAGCCTGTCAAATGGGAGCAATAGCGATCAGTGCTATTATCGTAGCTGCTGGGCGTGGGCAGCGGCTCGGTACTTCCCTGCCGAAAGCGTATGTACCATTAAAAGGCAAGCCCCTCATCGAGTATTCTCTTGAGCTCTTTGCCCGCTGCGCTCAGATCTCAGAGATCATTGTTGTGATCCATCCAGACGATGAGCCCCTGTTCCGAAAGCTTGTCCTGGCTCTTGACAAGTCCTGGCGGCATGTGTACGGCGGAGCGCATCGGCAGGATTCGGTGTTAGCAGGGGTGCGTGCTGCTTCTGGAGAGTATGTGCTTGTGCACGACGCCGCGCGCCCTTTAGTCTCGCTCAGTTTAGTTGAGCGCGTCATTTACGCCATGAAAGAGCGCGGAACAGCCGTCCCAGTCGTCCCTATCACGGAGAGCGTCAAGCGGGTCGCAGGAGACGCCATTATCGCTGATATAGATCGCTCAGGGCTCTTCTGTGCCCAGACTCCGCAAGGGTTTGAGCGCAAGCCCTTATTAGAAGCTTTAGAACGTGCTTGTGCCCAGGGACGCTATTTCACTGACGAGGCGAGCCTTGTCTCCGCGATGAGGGGGGGGCAGCCTGGGGTTGTCCCCGGAGAGGCGTGCAATATCAAGATCACCACAGAAGCTGACCTGAAACTTGCCGAGTGCTTGCTCACGACTCGACGCGCCTCTTGAGCTTCGCCAGAAGCTCCAGCGCTTCCAAGGGCGTCAGCTTATTAATATCTATTGCTTTGAGCTCTTGCACGACCGGGTGCTCGTCAGCACGGAAGATCGCGAGCTGTTTGACAAATTGCGGGTCTCTCTTGCGCAGCTCCCCCATAGCGTCCAAGGGATTGTTTTGCAGAATCTTCTGTAAGATCTCATCAGCTTTGCGGGTGACGTCTTCGGGGAGCCCGGCCATACGAGCCACGTGCACGCCGTAGCTGCCTTCGGTTGCGCCCTCGGCGACTTTGTGCAGGAAGATCACTTGATTGCCGTACTCCTTGACCTGGACATGATAGTTCTTGATGCCGGGAATGCGCTCTGCGAGCTTGGTCAGCTCGTGATAGTGCGTAGCGAAGAGCGTTTTAGCTCGCACTTTTGTAGCGAGGTGCTCGGCGACTGCCCAGGCGATGCTCACGCCGTCGAAGGTGCTCGTCCCTCGGCCCATCTCGTCTAAGATAATTAAGCTGCGCTCAGTGGCGTTATTGAGGATATTGGCGGTCTCTAGCATCTCGACCATAAACGTACTGTATCCGGCGGCGAGCATATCGCTGGCGCCGACGCGGGCGAAGATCTTATCGACGATGGGAAGCGTCGCGGCCTTTGCCGGAACAAACGAGCCGATCTGCGCTAATAAACAGATGAGCGCGATCTGGCGCAGGTAGACGCTCTTGCCGCTCATGTTGGGGCCTGTCAGCACAATGAGATACTCGTCTTCGCTGAATTTCAGATCATTAGGGACGAATTGTCCACCGGGGAGGAGCTGTTCGACGATGGGGTGACGACCGTCAGTGATAAAGATCTCTTGGCGGCTGGTAAAGCGTGGGCGCGTGTAGTGATAGCGATGCGCGGCTTCGGCCAGCGCTGCCACTACATCGAGCTCCGCGACGATACGCGCAAACTGTTGGATCTCAAAGAGTTTCTGGGTGGCTGTATCTCGAATCTGGCAGAAGAGCTCGTACTCGAGGCGTTTAGCCCGTTCTTCGGCCGAGAGGATTTTCTCTTCGTACTCTTTGAGCTCTGGGGTGATGAAGCGTTCAGCGTTGGCCAATGTCTGTTTCCGATGGTAGTCCGGAGGGACACGCTTGGCCGCAGCCTTGCTCACTTCCAAGTAATAGCCGAAGACCGTGTTGAAGCCGACTTTGAGGGTTTGGATGCCGGTGCGTTCGCGCTCGCGTGCTTCGAGTTCTAAGATCTTTCTCTTGAAGATACGCTCGTGAGCTTTGAGCTCATCGAGCTCCGGCGAAAACCCCTCTTGGATGATATTGCCCTCTTTGAGTTCTAAGGGGGCATCTTCGCGAATGGCGCGGCTGAGCAGCTCACGCAGCTCATCGAGCGCTAGAGCCCGAAGCTGATCCAAAAACTCTTTCAGCTTCGCGGGAGCGTTCTGATCAGTCCAGCGCTGCAAGAGCGCCATGAGTTCCGGCAAGCGCTCTAGGGATTGGCGCAGTGAGAGCAAATCTCGCGGGGTGACACGCCCAGCTCCCAGGCGTCCTGCTAAGCGCTCTAGATCGTAAATGCGCCCCAAGAGCGTGCGCAGCTCGCCGCGCTCTAGGGCGCGCTCGGCAAAGAACTCGACACTATCGAGACGCCTCTCTATCTCAGCCCGGTCGAGCAAGGGGGCTAGAAGCCAGCGGCGCAACAGCCTCTCGCCCATGCCCGTGACCGTGTGGTTAATCACGCGAAAGAGCGTCGCGTGTGTTCCGGAGCCACGCAGCTCCTCTAAAATCTCTAAATTTCGTTGCGTGAACGGATCAAGCCCCATCTGGCGCGAGAGCTGATAGGGCTTGGGCGGACTCAAATGTTTGAGGGACCCTTTGTGTGTCTCGTGGACATAGCTGAGCAGGCCCGCGGCGCTGCGCCCAGCGAGCTCTGAGAGCCCTAGACCTTCCCGAGAGATAATCCCAAAATGATCGAGTAGTTTCTGCGTCTGGAAGCGCGAGGGCTCCACATAGCTGCGCGCGCCTTGATAGTCTTCGGCCAGGGTCACCCCTGCGGGGAGGATGATCTCAGCAGGGCGCAATCTGTTGAGCTCGTTCTTCAGCTCAGAGAGAGTGAGCTCTGTGGCGCGGAACTCCCCAGTCGAGATATCTGCGTACGCAAGCCCAACGAGATCATCTTCGGGGTAGAGCGCGACCAGATAGTTATTCAGCCCGCGCTCCAGAAGCTCTTCTTCTAAGATCGTGCCCGGCGTAATGATTCGGACGACATCGCGCTCGACGAGCCCCTTCGCTTCTTCGGGATCTTGGAGCTGCTCGCAGAGCGCGACTTTATAGCCCTTCTTGAGTAACTGATTGACATAGAATGCGACGCGCTTGACGGGGACGCCGGCCATGGGGGCGTCATCGCGCTTAGTGAGGGCGATATCGAGTTCGCGCGCGGTTAGCTCTGCGTCCTCAAAGAACGTCTCGTAGAAATCCCCAAGCTGAAAGAAGAGAATGACGTCTTGGTGCTGCGCCTTGATGCGCAGATACTGCTGCATCATCGGGGTGAGCTTGGGCTTGGTCATAGCGACTCTTGATGATAGCACATAGCGCAAGGGGCTACAACGACAGGGCTCGCTGCCAATCTTCGGGGGTATTAATATTGGTGAACGAGCGCAACGAGGGGTCGACTGTGCGCAGTCGTGCTTCGGGGATGATCTTTATGGGGACGGCGTCAAGCACAGCGAGAGGCGATGTGCGCCCCTGGGCCAATAAACGCTCTATTATCCCAAGACACTTCTTATGATAGATCGCAAGCGTTGGGATGCGATGCCCTTCTATCTCCGGCACGACGGCCCAGACGGAGCCGTCCAGTTCATCTATCAGTAGATTCAGGACAGCGTGGCTGATCAAGGGCATATCGCACGCCCCGACAAGACTGTACTCATACCGCGCGTGCTTGAGCCCCGTATAGAGCCCGCCCAGCGGGCCGATCTCGCGAATCTCATCGGCGTAGACCGGCACATCGAGAATATCAGCGTAGCGAATCTCTGCTCCCGAGACGACGAACACATCGTCGCTTAACTGCTGAAACTGAGCGGCTATGTGCTGAATGAGCGTTCTTCCGCGCCATGGGAGAAGCGCCTTGTCTTGGCCAAAACGATGGGAGTGTCCGCCGGCGAGGATGATCCCAGAGAAAGCTCTCTTATGAGACATGGCGTTCTAAGGGTATATCAGCCAGGCGCTCCCTGCAAAGGGCAGGTTCCAGGCCATAGTAGACCAGCCGTTGACCGTCGCGTGGTCTTCGGGAGCGACTCGTTCCATCACAAAGAGCGAGTAGATCGGGGCGCTCATGGGCATGAGCGCGTAGCGCACCACAAACGCGAGCGCAGAGATCCATAAGACAGGGATGAACGCCATAATGACCAAGAACGAAATCGAGAGCGCTTAGGTCCACACTATCGGCCGTACCTTGCCGAGGCGCTGCGCCAAGGGCGGCCCAGCTAGTGACGCTATCCCCATTCCCACAGCACTCCAAGCGAAGAGAGTTCCTAGCAGCGCATTAGATATATGAAACTGGAGCTTGAAGAAGACGTTCATAAACGGGATGAATAATCCCGCGCCTAGGCCGAGAATCATATTGGGGAGAATGAGTTTGAAGACTAACCCTGTTGGTGTCTTAAGGTTCCAGCCGAGGCGAGCGCGCCTGTTCGCTCGTGGTGCCGGGCGCATCCCTGCTAACGGGAGTATGCTCAACCCGATCAGCCCAACCCCAACGGCTAGAGTCATTTTGTACACCGGAGCTGTGCTCTCCGCGAGAGCCAGACCGCGAGCAAAGAGTGGGGGCAGAGCTCCGCTGACAAATCCCGCAAGCGTCTGGAGCGCAAACTGCACGCTGAAGAGATGAGTGCGCTCAGATTCTTGGCTCTCTTCAATCATAAAGGGGGCGCTGACGACTTGCAGGAGCGCGCTGCCCAGTCCGAGCACCCCGATAGAGAGCATAAGGGTTCAGCTTGAGTGAAGAGCACGATGCCGAGCGCGCCCAGCCCGCTGAGAGCAACCCCTAAAATGAGCGCGTGCCGGTGCCCTATCGTATCACTGAGAAGTCCCGAAGGCACTGATAAAAAAGCCGTAACGAGCGGGGGAACGGCCGCCATTAGCCCGATGAAGTCTTGCTTGTAGCCCAGACGCAACAGATAGATATTGAGAAAGAGCGAGAGGATGCTCGAGCCTAACCCTATACTGAAGGCCGATAATAAGAAGAGCCGGGCATTAGGGGTGAAACGCCGCAGGCGATCGGCGTAGTCCCTCATAAGGTGTGACATGGAATTATATTGAACGCGAGCTCTCTGGGCAAGGCATCTCGCTGCTTGTGAAAGTTGCTTGGCCCCTGCGGGGCGCAGTATAATCACAAGAGCCTAGGCGTGGTGAAGGTCGCCTGATCATTCCAAGACGGAATGGGATATTTTTACTTTTTGCACGAGGTGCATTGTGAGTAAGTATATCTTTGTCACAGGCGGGGTGCTCTCTGGGTTGGGTAAGGGGATCACGGCGTCGTCGATTGGTCTTTTGCTCAAATCGCGCGGTCTTAGCGTGACCGCGATTAAGATCGATCCCTATCTCAATTGCGACGCCGGAACGATGAACCCGTATCAGCACGGGGAAGTCTTCGTGCTCGACGACGGCACCGAGGTCGACATGGACCTGGGCAGCTATGAGCGCTTCTTGGATATAGATCTCACAAGAGATCATAATATCACGACGGGCAAGATCTATAAGAGCGTGATCGAGAAGGAGCGTCGTGGGGATTACCTGGGCGCGACCGTGCAGATCATCCCTCACGTGACTGATGAGATCAAAGCGAGCATCAAGCGCGTCGCGGAGCGTACGAAAGCCGATGTAGTCATCGTCGAGGTTGGCGGCACTGTCGGGGATATCGAGTCGATGCCCTTCTTGGAAGCCCTGCGCCAGATGCACCAGGAGCTCGGCGACGATCACTGTCTCTTCGTACATACGACGCTTGTGCCCGTGGTCTCGGTTGTTGGGGAGCAGAAGACCAAGCCGACCCAGCACTCCGTCAAAGAACTTCGTGCTATCGGGATTCAGCCGGATGTGATCATCGGGCGCGGCACTCTCCCTCTCACTGAAGGGATTCGCAGAAAGATCGCGCTCTTCTGCGATGTCCCCTTTGAA
>Ga0209289_100267_pt1 | contig 30720 bp, 22 predicted proteins | sample GXS110809BmetaG_FD_184121 | JGI IMG/M metagenome (GOLD analysis project Ga0209289, IMG submission 184121) | Hot spring microbial communities from Gongxiaoshe hot spring, China to study Microbial Dark Matter (Phase II) - GXS 110809B (SPAdes)... ...
CATCAGAAGCTGAAAAGCTAAGAAATGAAATTTCTTCCCTGCTTGCAAAAATAGCAAAGGATTACAAACTAAAGTTTGTTCACCTTGGTGAGTTCGGATCTGTTCATGTCTTCTCTAAGTTTCCTATAAGAACTCCTGATGATATCAGAGGTAGAAGGGTGTGGATATGGAAAGGGGATATTCTGGCTGAACATATGGGGAAAATTCTTCAGGAAGAATATGGTATAAAGCCCGTTCCTGTTCCTTTGATGGATGTTTCAACCTATCTTCAAAATATGGATGTGCTATATAATACATCTTATGGTTTGACATCGCTTGGATGGGACAAGGGTATAAAATATTATGTAGCTCAACCTCTGACTATTTCATTTATAGGTTTTGTTGTGAATCAGGAAATTTTTTCACAGATAGATCAGAGGAAGCAAAAAGATTTTGAAGATACTATAAGAGATTTCATTGAGATGATAACAAGAATGAATAGAAAGAACAATCAGAGTACTTTTGAATTACTTAAATCTAAAGATGTTACTCCAATAAGTTTTCAGGATCAAGATATCAAAAAACTTGAAATCCTATTTCAAGAGAGGGTTTGGAATGAGCTTAAAGAAAAACTTTATCCATCCTGGCTCCTTACAGAAATCCTGACGCGGCTTTCAGAATATAGAGTGAAGGGGAGATGAATCAGAAATTGTTGAATTTTTCTGAAAATTCACTTTTGGAATGTTAAACTAAAGTTTATGATAAATCATGTATTAACTATAGGTATCCTTTCCTTCACAATAAAGTTTGGGGCATTATCTCCTGAGGGAAGTTCATATATGAATATTGCGAATCAGATCAAAAATGAGTTTGAAAAATACACAGGTGGGAAAGTCAAAATTGTTTGGTATCCGGGCGGGGTAATGGGAGATGAACCGGAAATGGTCAGGAAGATAAGAATGGGGCAGCTTCATGGAGGAGGTTTTACAGGTTATGGACTTGGAGCTGTGGATGGTATAGTGAGAATGTTTGAGCTTCCTGGTATTTTTAAAAGTTATGACGAATTTTATTATGCTATCAAATTGTTTGAAAAGGATGTGAAGCAGAAATTTAACGAAAAAGGTTTTGAACTTCTTGCTTATTTTCCCATTGGTTTTGTTTATATTTTCTCACAGAAGGAGATAAAGAGTTTGGATGATTTTAATGGGGTAAAACTTTGGGTTTGGTCGGGCGATCCTGTTGCTGGTGAGTTGGCTCAGGCACTAAAAGGTTATGCTCAACTTATAAACTTGTCAATAGCAGATGTTCTGACAGGTCTTCAAACTGGTATGTTGAATGCTTTCTATAATCTCCCGTATGGAGCAGTAGCCCTGCAGTGGGCAAATCACGTAAAGTATGTACTTGACTATCCTGTAACTCTTGCAACCGGTGGTGTTGTTATAAGTACAAAAGCTTATGAAAAACTTACTGAAGACCAAAGAGCGTATTTAAAGGACCTTATAGAAAAAAGATTTCAGGATGCATCTAAAGCATTGGTTCAGGAGAATGAAAAAGCTTTTGATGAATTCAAAGGAAAAGGTTTGAAATTCACAAAGATAGATGAAAATTCTCCTGAGCTAAAGAAAATTCTCGATGTATTTAAGAAGGTACATGAAAAGTTTAAAGGAGAACTTTATTCACCTCAAGCTTACGATAAACTCATGAAAATTCTGGATGACTATAGAAAGACAAAGAAGTAGATCTTATTTCTGGATTATCTGAAATATAAAGAATCCATTTATTTTTTCTACCTCTTTGAGATAACCTTCTGATTCTGACTTTGGTCTTTTCCTTATGACAAAATCGATTTTGTATTTTCTCATAATGTTCTGCATATAATCTTTATCTGAATATTTTACTTTTATTACGTTCAGGAGATCTGGTATAGCTGATTGTATGTCTTTGTATATTAAGATATCAAAATTTTCTGGAACTCCGAAATAAGCTCTTGAAACCCATAGAGATGGCCATCCACTCCAGACGACATGGTTTATTTTAGAAATATCTTTAATATATTCCTCTAGATCTTCAAGGGTGTATCCAAGAATCATAGCTCGCAGTATAAACCTTTCAAAAACTTCCTTGTCGGATAAATCACTGAAATAGTTTATATTGTTGTGGAAGACATATCTTTTGGATGCAACAGAAACGAGAAGTTCTGATGAAGTTGGGAAGAGATCAAAGAGAGGGAAAAATCCGTAGGTGTCTTCAACGATAATTACTGAATCTTTGTCTGTGTGAGTTCTTAACCATTTTGATATTTCAGCGAAATTTTTGTTTGGAGAAAAATCTTTTAGTGAGTGAAAAAATATTCCCCAGTTTATGGAGAAGATAAGAAACATAATTATTGAGGCAATTCTCTTTAAAACTTTGGAAAATTTCTTATCAATGATAAGTCCTATAGCTATTTTAGAGGAAAGTTTGAACTGAACTGTTATGTGCGTAGTTATCTGCGAATGAATTCCTGTTATAGCTTCTGTGAAGAGTAGTGAGAAGCCAGATATGACTGAAGATATTATGAATAGATACTTAAGGGAAAAATCACCATGGAACAAAAATGAGATGAAAGACAGAAATAAAAGTGTAATGAATTCTTTAGGTATATCAGGGAAAGATCTTTCAAATTTTAATGTCATTGCTCCTCTTTTAAGTCCTTCTCCTAGGAGGTTATATTGAAAGTAGTTGAAAATGATAGCAGGAAGAGATATTATGAAGGCTAGGATGAGTACTTGAAAAATTTCTTTTTGTCTTTCTTTCTTCAGAAAACCGAAGAGGAAAAGTATGAGTGATGAGATCAGGGGATAAATCCACCAGTACACGGTTGAGTAAGCGAGTAATCCGAGCATTATACCAGCGGTGATTCCATTTCTACTGGATGGTTTAAGGTATATATGTTTCTGTTCGCTGAGCGTTTTTATAAAAGATATGCAAAATCCTAAAAAGAACGGTTCGAAAAAAGATGGATTAAATATTCTTATTGAGTTTCCGTAAATGTTTGATATCATACTTGTTTCATCAAGATAAGATGTGAAAAATCTTATGATGGAAAATAGATTTGAAAAATGGAAGAAAAAAATAATAAGAGAAGTTGTTTTGTTTTTGAATATTAGATTAAGCAATTTTAATGTTAAGAGGCAGTTCAAGAATGTGAGGGGAATCCTGATCAGAGAGAAGTAGTATGGATTCATTATTATTTTTATCGGGTAGATTATGCATAGTAGAGGTATAACTAATCCCCAGCTTTGCTCATAGAAAGCGAATCTTCCCCCGCAGAAATCTAATTGCTTTACCCATATGATCTCATCATAGTGGAAGTATAGTGGTTCTCCATGTTTTAAGAAAACATATATAACTGGGATATTCATAATTATAGTGCTTATTAGAGCTATAGCAGAATCTGAGATTGCTTTCCTCATATTTCTTTAAATAATTTTTATGTAATTTTAAAAAGATGTTTTGTATATTTTATCCTCTCATTGTATAAGAGGGGATAAAATTATAAAATATGACGGTTGATTGGAGGAAACTTTTATCTGATGCTTTGATAGTTTCTTTTTGTTGGTTTGGTGCTTATTTTTTAAGAGGGATTCTTGAACCCATATTTGGTTATGAAATAAATCCTTTTATAAATTATGTTTTGGCTTATCCTTTCATCCTAACCGCTTGGGTATTAACAGCTTTTTATTCTGGTGTGTATAGAACGTATGGTGCAAAAAGGATAAGTGATATAATAACAGGTTTTAGGGCTTGGATTATAAGCGTATTAACTTCAATGTCTTTTGCTTATTTATTCAGGGGACTGTATTTAGCAAGGTCAGTTCTTATAATGTTCTCTATAATATGTTTTATTGCTCTGACATTCAAACACTACGCCTTTGTTGAGGAGAAGGCAAGAAACGGTATAATAGTTGGAACTGGTCCCCTTGCTATAAGGATAATGCAGAAAGTGGAAGATTTTCTCAATATAAACATATTGGGAATAGTTTCAATAAAAAAAGAGGATATTGGTAAGAAAGTGGATAAATACGATGTTATAGGGCAACTATCTGATATGAAAAGTATAATAAAAGAGAAAAGGGTAGATACAGTAATATTCGCAGAGGAAATGTTGCCCTTCTCTGCTGTAATGGATATGGTAACATCACTTTCGGAATTAGGAGTTTCTGGTATGGTTGCATCAGATGAATTCAGAGCTGTAAAATATGGTTTTGATGTGGAATTTGTTGGTGGTATCCCAATCGTTGAGCTTGGTAATATTAACACTTATCCACTTTATGAGTTTATGAAAAGAATTATGGACATAGTTATATCATTTATAATACTCATTATTTCTATTCCCATTTTTGTGATAATAGCTATAGCTATAAAGATTGACTCCGAGGGTCCGGTGTTTTTTATACAAAAAAGAGTAGGAAAAGATGGAAAACTCTTTGATTTGATCAAGTTCAGGACTATGTATCATAAAACTCCAAAGTATTCTCTCTCACCGCGAAGTGTAGATGATCCAAGGGTGACAAGGGTTGGGAGATTTTTACGAAGATGGAGTATAGATGAGCTTCCGCAACTTATCAATGTTCTGAAAGGTGAAATGAGTCTGGTAGGACCTAGACCGGAGATGCCTCAAATTGTTCAGGAATATCTCCCATGGCAAAGAGAGAGATTGAAGGTAAAACCGGGTCTTACTGGATTGTGGCAGATCGTAGGTAGAAAAAATCTTCCCCTTGAGCAGAATCTCCAATATGATATACTTTATGTCAGAACAAGGTCCCTACTTCTTGATATAATTATAATCCTTAAAACAATCCCGGTAGTTATAAAAGGTAGAGGAGCCTATTGAGTTTTGTACTCCTTTTGCTACTTTCAATATATCTAAATATAAGCGAAGGAAAGGCGAGAAACTTTTTAGATAGAGTAAATATATCTTTCTAAATCTTGGTAGATTTTAATTAAGAGAAAAATGGTCTTAGTGAGATATCTTTTCAAATTCTTCAGATATTATTTCAGATGTTTTTGGGTTAAGAAAATTTGCTGTTCCTATTTGTACTGCGCAAGCACCTGCATCAAGAAAATCTTTCACATCTGTGATTGTGTATATTCCGCCACATGCGATGATATTGGCTTCTGGAAAAATTTCCTTTATATCAAGTACGCATCTTAGGGCAATGGGTTTAAGAATCGGGCCAGAAAGTCCTCCCTTTAGGAATCCAACTTTGTAATCTCTTATGGCTGCTGGTATTGTGTTTGTTAGTGTGAAAGCATCTGCACCCTCTGATATTGAGATTTTTACTAGCTCTTTAAGTATTTCAGAAAATGGAGAAAACTTGACTATTATTGGAAGCTCTGTCTCTTTCCTTGATAGCCTAATTATTTTTGAAACCATCCTTGGGTTTACACCAAATTCTATCCCTCCCTTTTTTGTGTTGGGGCAAGATAGATTAAGCTCATAAGCATCTGGTCTTTGTGGAGAATTATCTAATATCTTTATAACCTCCGCATATTCTTTTTCAGTCTCTCCAAAAACATTAACAATAACTTTTGTAGGAAGCTTTCTTATCCTCTCAAGGTATTGTGTGAATTCTGTTACACCAGGGTTTTGAAGACCGATGGAGTTAATAAGTCCGACGGCTGTTTCATATATTATTACTTCTCCTATTCTCGGGGTTGGGTTCCCTTCTCTTGGATTTTTGGAAACTCCTTTTGTAACAATTGCCCCTACCTTCCGAAAATCAATAATTTCAGAGAGTTCATATCCGTATCCGGCTGTTCCGGAAGCTAAAAATATTGGAGATGAAAATTCAATATCTCTTATCTTCAGATTATCCACCTTGAAGTTCTTGATCTATTACTTGCTTGAAAACATCAAAAGGTAGAGCTCCTCTTATAGCTTTACCATTAACAAAGAATGTGGGAGTTCCTCTTACACCGAGTCTTTGAGATTCTTCTATATCTTTTGAAACAACACTTGCCATTTCTCCAGTATCAAGGCATTGAGAAAATTTCTTTTCATCTAATCCTACCTGTTTTGCAAATTCTTTTAAGGAGTTTATATCAAGTCTCCCGGTTGGTTGTCCTTCGTAAAACATTTTGTCATGAAGGGCCCAGAATCCTTTAGCTCCTCCAATCTTCCCGGCGCATTCTGCCGCTTCTGCTGCTTTCTGGGCATATTGGTGAAACGGTAAAGGTAAATGCTTAAAAACTATCCTTACCTTATCACCATAAGTTTTTTCTATTTGTGATAGAGTTTCTCTGACGAACCTTGCACAGAATGGGCACTGAAAATCTGAATACTCTATTATTGTAACTTTTGCCTTTGAACTACCTTTAACTCTGTATTGCGGAGCTTCGGATATCTGAGATGGATCTACAACATCTGCTTGCGGAGGTGGAGGTGGTTGGGGCTGCTGTGGTTGCTGAGGTTGTTGTGGTTGTTGCATCTGTGGGGGTCTCATTCCTAATATGTTCCTCCCGAGATTTGAAAAGTAGTCCTGTATGCTTTTTACGCCCCATACTATTGAACCCGCGACTATAATTGAACTCACAAGTATAGATATTGCCAATACATTTGAGCTCGCCTGACCGTGAAGATTTGCTTTTATCTTATTAATCATAACTTTTCCTCCTGTTTTCCTAAATATATAATCATTTGTTTTTTGGGTTTGTTATAATTCTATAAACTTTTTCTTTATTGCAAATTTTCAATGAAGTTGGTTGGTTATTTAGATCCTTTTTATCTTTGTAGAGATTGTGTCAAGTATTGCGTGTATTGTATCACCACAAGATATCCCCAAGATGAATGCTATTATGAACTTTGTCTCAACATCGGTTATCATTCTTATAGTTGTGAAAAAAGATTCCTTGATTATAGATAGAGGGTTTCTTGTCTGTAGATTTATTCCCAGAAAAATGAAAATTAATGTGAATGAGTATATTATCAAGGCTGAAACTATGGTGATAGAGAACGTAAGATATGCTGCTCTTATTAGGGAGGAGATTAAAGGAAAATGAGAGAGGAAGGATCTATGTTTCATAATGCTTATATATGGTATCCATATGAATCGTAGAAAAGACCATCTCCTGTATGTCTTTGATTTAACATCAAGGTCTGGGGAAAGGAAGAGGACTCCAAATATCATAGAGATTAGAAAAATCAGAGATGAGCTTATATCTTTTGAGATTTTGTAATAAAGGAATGTCAGAGGGATTGAAAACAAAGCTCCGAAGAATTCATGCGTGTTATGCTTGGGCATTTCACGCCAGGACTTTTCCTTCGAGCTCTTTGCGAAGCTTCAAAAGTGCCTTTGAATGTATCTGAGAAATCCTAGACTCGCTTACATTGAGCTTTCTTGAAATCTCCTTCATATGGAATCCATCAAGATAGTAAAGTTTTATTATTTCTCTTTCCCTCTCATCAAGTTTTTCAAGTGCTTTCTCTATTATCTTCCTTAAGTTGGAATTTTCCGAAAACTTAAACGGATCTTTAATGCTTTCATCATTTATAAGCTCATATAGTAATTTACCTTCTGATGAATTCTGGTCAAAAACTACCTCATCAAGTGAAACTATAGAAAGATTTGATATTCTTTCAAGTTCAATGTGATAATCTTCAAGAGAAATCCCGAGCTCTTTTGCGACTTCTTCATCTGTTGGTTCTCTTCCGAATTTGTTTTGTAGATCCTTTATTGTGTTTGCAATCTGTTTGACCATCAGTCTAGATGAGCGTGATAGAGCATCTGTTTTTCGTAGATAATCTATTATCGCTCCTTTTATCCTTATTTCAGCCCAATGCTCAAATTTTATACCGCGTGATGGATCATACTTTTGTGCAGCCTCTATGAGACCAAGTACCCCCTCTGAAACCAATTCTTCTCTAGCCATCCCGTCCGGAAGACTAGGGGCTATTTTGCGAACAACTATCTCAACTAAATGGATATTTTTCTCAACAATCTCCCTTATATCTTTATTTATGATCTTTTGCTCTTTGCTCTTTCTTCCCATTGAATAAAATTATAAAATTTTTTGATTATTTATAGATTTTACATCTTCTCCGAAAACTCCGAAAATTTCATATCCGCATCGCAAACATTTATTACCATCAAAATTCTCAAGCCTTGAAGAAAAACCGTATCTTGAAATGAGTATTTCTCCACAGGATGGACAGTATGTGCTTTCTCCTTTATCTCCCCAGATATTTCCAACATATACGAACTTGAGTTTTCTGCGCGCCACCTCATAAGCCTTTCTTATTACTTCAACGGGAGTTGGAGGTTTGTCTGACATCAGAAAATGCGGATAAAACCTTGAGATATGTAAAGGTATCATATCGTCTATGCTCGCAATGAAGTCTGTTATCTTTTGAAAATCTTCTTCTGAGTCATTTATATCGGGGATAACAAGATATGTAAGTTCTATAAAAGGTTTTCCAGTTTTCTTAAACTTTTCAAATGCTCTTTTTATTGATGCGAGAACTGGTTTCAGATGTGCGTCACTTACTTCTTTATATAATTCTTCCTTTGCAAATTTCAGATCAATGTTCATTGCATCAACAAATTCACTGATCTCATCAAACGGTTGAGAATTCATATATCCATTTGTTACAAGAACTATTTTAAGATCTGGAGAAACCTTCTTCAAAATTTTTGCGGTATCTATTATGAATTCAAACCATATCGTAGGTTCGTTATATGTGAATGCTATGCCTATGTTTTTTTGAGGTTTTGCTTCTATCGCGAGAGATACCAGTTTCTCAGGCGAAATATATCTGACTGGAACTACACCTTCAACGAGCTCCCAGTTTTGGCAGAATTTGCATGAAAAATTACAACCAATTCCTCCTATAGAAAGGATTTTGTATGTCGGATAAAAATGAAACAGTGGCTTTTTTTCAATAGGGTCAAGACATATTGATGCAAATTTACCGTATGATGCAGCATAAAGCTTACCTCCTTTGTTTATTCTAACAAGACATTTTCCTGCATCACCATCAGCTATGTCGCAACCCTGTGGGCAAAGTATGCATTTGACTTTTTTATCTTCTCTTTTGAGCCAGTATTTTGCTTCATGCTCTCCTTCCTTTATAGGAAATTTATCCTTGAACAACCCAAGAGACATAAGTAAATTTTACTATCTTTTTGGAAAGTTTTGAGTGTTTTTGGTATGTTTTGGATGACTTAATGCAAGCAAACAAGTTCAATTATTTTTTCTTGAGAATAGAAATTCTTCTATTGATTTGTTGAACTCATCTGGTTTCTCCATGGCCGAAAGATGTCCGGACTCTATTATTTTTAGTTCATTTTTATTGCCCGTCATACTAATCATTACCTCTGGGGGTGAAAGTTTATCTTTTGATCCAGCTATGATTAATTTGTTCTTGAATTTTTTCACTATCTCTGTTGTGTCCTCTCTGAATGCCATGGCGTGTAGTGCTTTTATAACTCCACCTAATCTTGCTTTGTTCGCCATTTTAGATATTTTGTCAATAAGTTTTTCATCATTATTGGAAAGGATTGGAAGATAGAAATCGAGTATTGGTTTTATTGAAACAGACTTTTTTGAGCTTTCTATAAGTTCAATTCTTTTTTTTCGCGCTTCATCAGAATCAGCTTGGCTCCTCGTATTTGCCAGAATAACAGAATCCACATTTATCTTTTTCCTTTTTATTATATATTGAGCTATATATCCACCCATAGATAATCCAACAAGGACGATTTTTTCGCTTTCATCGGATGTTTTCCTTATCTGATCTTCAACAAATTCTGCGAAATCTTCAAGAGATGGATTATTTTCCGGTATAGGACTATCATCTGTTCCACCAAATCCGGGGTAATCTAATGCTACAACTTTTGCCTTGGAACTGAAATACCTAATCTGGTTTTCCCACATTTCAGAGCTTAAAGGGAAAGCATGTAGAAAGTATATTGCATACCTCATACACAAATGTTAAAGTGATTTTATTTTTTTCCGAAAAAAATAAATAAGTATGGTTGAATTCCAGTCAAAAATTTTCGGTAGATTGGAGATAGATGAAAATGAAGTTTTCGATTTTCCTGCTGGGATCCTTGGCTTTCCGGAGAGAAAAAAATTCTTCTTTTTAAAGATAATCAATGATAATTTACCATTTCAGGTTGAGGTTATGCATTCTTTTGATGCAGATAACCTTGCTTTTTTAGTTACCGATCCATCTTATATATTTCCCACATATACTATCTTAGCTTCTCCAAAGGATCTTGAGGAGATAAAAGTAAAAGATATATCTGATGTTGCGTTAAGGGTTATTTTACGAGTAGAGAAGGGTGGAAGGATGACTGCTAACTTTATAGCTCCGATTGTGATAAATACTAGAGATAGGATCGGAAAACATCTTGTTCTTGAAGGCTCTGATGATTTGCTTGATGTTGAGATAGATTTAAGCAAAGGAAGCAAAGAGGCAGTGGGTCAGACATCTTTGGTGCAACCAACGGAAAAGTAAACGGAGGTATAGAAACATGCCAAACACAATATCTGTTTGTATGATAGCAAAGAACGAGGAGGAAAATATAGGAAGAGTTATAAGGTGCGCTAAGGAGTTTGCGGATGAGATAATAGTAGTTGATACTGGGAGTAAAGACAGGACACCAGAGATAGCAAAAGAACTTGGGGCGAAGGTCTATTTTTTTGAGTGGTGTGATGATTTCTCCGCTGCAAGAAATGAAAGTTTAAAATATGCTACAGGAGATTGGATACTTTGGCTTGATGCAGATGATTATATAGACGAATATAATATACAAAAATTTAAAGAGTTGAAGAAAAATCTTCCAGCTAAGAAAAACGAATGCTATTTTTTCCTGATAGAAAGTAAAATTGCTGAGGGAGATGAGGCTAATTGGTATTGGTTTCAACTTAGGATGTTCCCAAACTTTCCGGATATGAGGTTTGAGGGAAGGATTCATGAGCAAATAATATTTGCTGCAGATAGAAGAAACTTGAGACAGATATACACCCAGATAAAGATAACGCATCTTGGTTATACAGATCCTAAAAAGATAGATGAGAAAATGAAGAGAAACTTGAGATTGCTTGAGCAGGAAGAGAAGGAAAAACCAAATGAATTTTATATAAAAAGATATATAGCTTTTGCTCTTGCAAAACTTGGGAAGCTACAGGAAGCTCTTGATAAAGTTAAGCAAGCTATAGATGTTGTTCCGCAGAAGGCCATAAACTGGAGATTTGACCTTTGGGTATTCAAGGCAGAAGTAGAGAAAGCTATGGGGAAGTTAGATGATGCTCTCAAATCTCTTGAAGAAGCAGAGAAGGTAAGACCAGATGAGGGAGTCATAAATCTGATGAAGGCAGAGGTATCTTTCTTGAAAGGCGACCTTGATAAAGTAGTTGATGAACTTGATATCGTCAGAAGGAAGGGATTTCTCATAGGTATAATACCTATAGCCCCAGATTCTATGAAAAGAAGGTACTACACTTTAAGAGCTAAGGTTGCATATATACGGGGAAACTATGAAGAGGCGAAAAAGCATTATATTCAGCTCAAGGAAGTATCACCACAGTATTTCCTCTGGGATCAGAATCTTGACGAATTTGTTGAATCTCTTTTCAAGCTAAGCAACTACAAAGATGTATATGAAATTCTCAAGCAATTTGAAGATAGGATCCCAAAATATCAGCTTTCTAACCTTGCATTTTCTGCGGAAAGATTAGGAAAGACGGAAGAAGCTGAAAAATACTATAGGCTCGCATACGAGGGCAATAAGGAAAATCCAGATGTTATCTTTAACTACGCTAATTTTATGTTCTCCGTAGGTAAGTTAAAAGAATCACTTGATTTGTTTTTGGATTATCTTAAAAAAGTTGATGTAATTCCAGTGAATGAAATTCATATATTATCTGCTCTTACAACCTGTGCGAATATATTTCTTAAGAATAATGATGTCAATTCTTCTGTCAAAATGCTTGAGGTTGCATGCGAGATAAGTGGTGAAGTTATTTTCGCAGAAAGTATATCAGACTTGGCATATGCTTGGATAAAAATATCAGAAAAGTTCTCCGGGAGTGTTATAAAAATTATTGCTCTTGAAAATTCAATCCTTACACTCAAGTTCGCTCCTGCAGAAGAACAGAAAAAGATTGAAGAAATTAGTGCTGAAATACGGAAGAAGTTAGACGATTTTAGTTATCAAAATAATACTATCAACCATAATTATCAGATCGGAGAGTCAACATACCATTGAAATATGAAAACCGGGAAAATATCTTCTGCATATACCCTGAAAGAAGTTTCTGTAAAAACAGAAGAGCTAAAAAGATCTATCCAGAGAATATCTTCTGGTAAAATAAGGAATCCAGACTCTCCAACTGGGTTATATCTTTCTTCACTTATTAAGGATAAGGTAGAGAAATTAGATTTTATATCCCAGCATATTACGAAATCCGTTAATACATTGCAGAATTACGAAGAGGTTTTAAGCAGTGTTATATCTTCTGTGGAAGATATGAAGCTTATAGTTGAGAGAGCTACTCAAGTAAATGATCCTGATGAATTCAGGAAACTTGAAAAAGCATATACGGAAAGATTTTTAGCACTTAAGGAAAACATAAGGAAGACAACATTTTTAGGTAAATCGATAGCTCTTGGAGGATATTCAAATTCTGTTTCAGGTATAAAGCTGATATCCGGGAGTATAGATGTGAATCCACCGGACTTGAATGTTTCTGGTATAAATTTTAGAATATATGGTGTTGAGGAATTCGGTTCATTTCAGATAAGGGTTAAAAAGAACGGAAATACTGTTCAGGCAAATCTTGAGGTGAACGGCTCGACCGTTGCTACACAGACAAAAGATATTCTTATAGATAACTTCCCTAACACAGTAGATTTTGAAGAAATTGGATTCAGCATAAATGTAAGTTCTAAAGAAGATTTTGAGATTTTGGTAGATGTTAAGGCCGAACCTTTATTAGTTATGTTTGGTGAGGGAGAAAATGATTTTGAAAAATTTTTTCTTCCCCCTCTTGATCCTGAATCTCTTGGTCTTAAAATGGACCTTTCTGAAGGTGCTGATGTAAATCTTGGGAGGATAAAAGAGGCGCTTAAATTTTTATCCGAAACAAAAGGTAAAATAGGAGAAAAGATGCAGAACTTCGAGACAAGGAGTGATATGAATTCTGTTATACAAGCTAAACATAAGATACTGGGGAGTTTTCTTTCGGAAACAGATATGCCATCTGAGTCCGTTATTCTATCTTTGAAGCAAAATATACTCCAGGCAGATAGTTTAGTACTCCAGAGAGCTATAGCTATGGTTTTTCAGGCGGTTGAAATGTTAAGAAGATAAATTTTTTCCGCAAAATTTGCTAATTCAGATAGATTTTGATACTTAAAGTGGTAAGACTTGGCTAAATCGGAACGGAAAGTACAGTATTATAATTTTATAGATTTAGCAAGAAGTCTCAATCCTCTACAGGGTGGAGATGAATTGCAAAGACTTGAGTCAGTTTCTGATTACAATTATATGTAACCCTGATAACCAAAGAGTTGTCAATGATGGTAGGGCTGGGACGGCGTATTCAAAACCCTCAAGGAGAACCGTTCTAACAAAGTTCATCAAGGGTGGTATGGTAGGAACTACCCGAACTGTGAGAAGTGAAAAACCTCGTTGAAGCAGGAAGCTCCATCTTTTATAGGGTGGAGTAGTTCACACCATAATCTTTCCCATAAGATGGTGTTTCTTGTATTTGTTAAAGATAACCAAACATTCAAATTTTTTTATGTGAAGTCATTTTGAATTCTTTTTGGACTTTAGAATAACTTTCAGGATACTTTGGAGATTATTTTGTTTGGAGACTAATTTTGGCTGTGGATGAAAAGATTGGTTTTATCATTTTTTTTTGTTTCTTTATCATTTAGTTTTTCGTAAATGTGTTTAAAACGTTCAAGGGATGTATATATCGAACCCAGTAATATTATTATGATAGCTATATACATGGATATTTTTGTTGAGAGGAGGGAATCAATGATTAATGCAGACGTAAGTAAGAATATTCTTTCTTGTCTGCGCATTATTCCTTCTTCGGATTTTATTCCGAGTGATTCACCCCGAGCTCTCACATAACTTACAAGAATTGAGAATCCAAGGGAAAGTATTGTGATGATTGCCGGAATTTTAAGGTCTTTCAAGATGAACGATACTGCTATTGATGAGAATATAGCTATTTCACCTATTCTGTCTAAAACCGAATCTACTAAAGCTCCTGAAGGACTTGCTTTTTTGTTTTTTCTTGCTTGTTTTCCATCGAGAACATCCATAAGTCCGCTGATGAGAAGGAACATTCCTCCTAAGGAGATGTATCCTGGGACTATTGCTAATGCGGATGCTACGCTCATTAACATTCCTATCAGTGATATTCTTGACGGGTTAATTTCGGATGGTATAAATGAGATAATTTTTTCGGCAATCCATATTATCCAACCACCTATGAATCTATAGGCTAACTTTATAAAGTTTGGATAATTGTTTGAATACCTTTCTATTCTTTCGGCATCTCCATTTTCAAATTTAGAAGATATTGAATATGCTACAATTGATATTAATATAAGACCAACTAAGAACAAAGATGCGTAGAAGTTTATTTTATCTATCATGAAGTGTGATAAATATCTAATATTACAAAAAGGATAATTTTTCTGTTTTTATGTATTTTTTATAATTTTTTCCTTATAATCAAAGCCATACTTGGAGGTTATCGGATATGGCAGAACAGCTTAAAACAGAGGAGATTGAAATGTCTGAGAAGGTCAAGGGTATAGTAGAGGCGATAGGTTCTTTGAATGTTATGGAGCTTGTCCAACTTGTCAGGGCGCTTGAGAAGACTTTTGGAATTTCTGGTATACCTGTTGCTGCTGCTCCTGTTGTAGCAGGGCAAGCAACTGCTCAAGCTGCTGAAAAGCAGGAAGAACAAAAGCAAAAAACATTTAATGTTGTTCTCAAAGATGCCGGTCCAAATAAACTTCAGATAATAAAGGAAATAAGAGCTATACTTCCAAATCTGAATATAAAAGAAGCGAAAGATTTTGTTGAATCACTTCCGAAGGTTGTTAAAGAAGGTGTTTCTGAAGCAGAGGCGAAGGAGCTCAAGGAAAGACTTGAAAAAGTTGGAGCTAAAGTTGAGCTTACATAATTTCCTGTTTTTTGTATTTTTGTAAAACATCTTTTTAATTTATAGAAGTTTTTTCAAGATTTATGATAAAAGACACTAACCAGAACTCCCAGAGTTTGGCGGCATACCCATACTATAGCTATGAACTTGGACATAGGTTCTCTCCTTCAGGATATAAGCTTAACATAGATATACCAGACCTTCTCTCGCTACAGAGAGAATCTTATGAAAGATTCCTTGGCGAAATAGGAGATAAAAGAAATTCTGGGATACACGAGGTCCTTTCTACATTGGTTTTTGAGGTTCCAGGACGTAAGCTCGAATATGTGGATTTTCAACTTGATCCGCCAAAGTATACACCAGAGGAATGCAAAATGAGAGAACTGACATACTCATCTATTATGAAGGTTAAATTCCGTCTCACTATATTCAATGATAAAGAAAATAAAGATATAAAGGAGATAAGAGAAGAATGGGTCTATTTTGGTGAGATCCAAAGAATGTCTCCAAGATGCTCATTTGTGATAGCAGGTACGGAGAAGGTCATAGTCAATCAGCTCCACAAATCCCCCGGAGTTTATTTTGAATATGACAAATACAAGATGAAAACAACCCTTAAGTTTGTCCCTGTTGCCAGGATCGTTCCATATAAGGGAATGTGGATTGACTTTGATTTTGACCTCAAAGATGTTTTGCATGTCAGACTCAGAAAGAAAAAGAGAATAAATGCCTGGATATTTCTCAGAGCTATAGGATTGGATTTGGCAGACCTTTTACCCATATATGAGATAGAGGAGATTATGTTGGTTCCAAAAGGTGAAAAACCAGAAATTTTCCTTGAAATTAATCCAGACGTTATAAAATACAAAAGAGTTCCAGATGACTATACCGTTGACAGTATATCTTTGAAAAAGGAAAAGAGTAGATTTACTGACAATTTTATAAGGGCTATAAAGGAGAAAAAACCAAACTTTGTTCTTCAGGAGAAAGATAAATACTTTATCAAGATTCCTCAGGAAGTTTTTGACCCATCAAAGAGGAAAATATATGGAACATATCTTCTTGCCAAAGACATAGGAGATTTTCGTGCGGGAACAGAAATTGATCTTGAGATGATACAGCAGATTTACAATAAAGGTTTTTCGAAAATACCGGTAGTGTGGTATGATGATGTCTTTATCTCTGGTTCAATTGTGAAAACATACCATGAGATGGAGAAGAAATTCAAAATAAAGGGACAAGAAGATGCAGCGGTGGAGTTTTATAGAAGAACTCGTCCTGGAGAGCCAACTGATTCCAAACTTATTTCAGAGTATGTCAGGGGTATGTTCATGAGACCTGATAGGTTCAACCTTTCAAGGGTGGGGAGAATAAGGATAGCAAAAAGATTTGGACTAGATATACCTTTGAGTATAAAGATTGATGCTGATGGGAATATATTTAAGGAATATAACAGGAGATTACTAAGGTACCAGATCGCATCCGCAGATATTCAGATTGGTGATAAGATAATAATTGAAGCTGGAAAAAAGTTTAGCGATGAAGTTCTTGATATGATAGAGAAAGAAAATATTAAGTGGATTCCCATTTCAGAGCAAGAGCTTTTTGAATATTCTCCAGTGTATGATTTATTTGATGATACAAAACTTGTAATTAAGGATGAAAGTTTTCCTCTTTTGAACAAATCTTACAATATAACTAAAGATAGTAAAGAGGAACTCATAAAGTATGCAAAGATAAAGGGCGGAATAACTTTTGCTGCATATTGGTATCCTGAGGGGCTTACTTACCTTGATATCTTTGAGGTTATAAAGTATCTTTTTGATCTCAGGTCCGGTAAGCCGGATAAGAAGATGGATGATGTTGATAACCTTGCGAACAGGCGTGTTAGGTCTGTGGGAGAGCTTTGTAAACTTGAGCTACAAAGAGGTATTGAGAGAATAAGAAAAACAATATATGAAAAACTGCAGAAGTTAGACCTTGAGGGAAAAAGCATTCGCGATATAGTGAATTTCAAGCCAGCAGCTTCTGCTCTGAGAGAGTTCTTTGCGATGGGTCAGCTTGTTCAGTTTCTTGATAACACAAATCCTCTTTCTGAATTAACTCACAAAAGAAGGCTATCTGCCTTGGGAACGGGAGGTCTTAGGAGAGAGACTGCAGGTATAGAAGCACGTGATGTTCATTCATCTCACTATGGAAAGATATGCCCTGTTGAGACTCCGGAGGGACAAAATGTTGGTCTTATCACTTCTATGGCTGTTTTCTCGAAGATTGATGAACTTGGTTTGCTTCAGACACCTTATAGAAAGGTTCAAAATGGATATGTTACAGATAAAATAGAATATCTTACCGCGATTGATGAGGAGAAATTCGCTATAGCTCCCTGGGGGGTTGAAATAGACAGTAGTGGAAAGATTGTTCCGGAATATGTTGCTGCAAGGGTTGGGACAGAGATAAAGCTTTGTAGGAGGGAGGATATTAATTACATAGATGCTGTTCCTTTCCAGATTCTCGGTGTATCAGCCTCGTTGATACCATTTTTTGAACACGATGATTCAAATAGGGCACTGATGGGTGCAAACATGCAAAGGCAGGCTGTTCCGCTCATATCTGCAGAACCACCACTGGTTGGAACTGGGCTTGAAGGAATTGTTGCAAGAAACGCTCTAGCTGTTATTACAGCAAAGCACTCGGGATGGGTAAAATATGTAGATTCTTCAAGAATTGTCATAGAGATTGATGATCCAGATTTTGTGGAACTTAAAGGTCAGGCAGATATATACAATTTAGTCAAATGGTCAAGGACTAATCAATCAACATCTTTGAACCAGAGGCCTATTGTAAGGATTGGCGAGTATGTAAAGAGAGGGACAGTTATAGCAGATGGTTCATCAACGGCTGGTGGGGAGCTTGCTCTTGGTAAGAATGTCCTGATAGCTATAATGAGCTGGAGAGGGTATAACTTTGAGGATTCAATCGTTATATCTGAAAGACTTGCCTACGATGATGTTTTTACATCTGTTCATCTTGAGGAGCTCTCATTTGATGTCAGAGAAACAAAGTACGGTCCAGAGGAGACAACAAGAGATCTTTCAAGCGTTTCACCAGAACTTCTTTCTAATCTTGATGATGATGGAATAGTTAGAGAAGGTGTTTTGGTAAATCCTGGAGATATTTTGGTAGGTAAGCTTACACCTGTTCCAGAAGTTCCACTGACACCAGAAGAAAGGCTTATAAAATCTATATTTGCAAAGAGTCCTGAGAGTGTAAAAGAAACTGTTCTCAGGTGTCCCCCGGATATAAAGGGTATAGTAATAGGAGTTCATATTCATTATAGAAAGAACATAGTAAAGGATCAGAGGATAAAGGAGCAGGAGGAGAATCTCGTTTCAAGAGTCAGAAGAGATATGTTAGATGCGGTTGAGATACTGAGAGGACAGCTCTGGGAGAAGATGAGAGATTATATAATTGGTATAAAGATACTTTCTCCGTTTAAGATAGATAAAGATGAGTTTGCGATAAACGATCAGGTCTTCAGAGAGGCTTTTGTTCTGAAGCTTAGATCGTATAAGGATATATCAAACATGATAAAGTTTGTTGAATCTTTGAGAGGATATATAGATGATGAATCTATTGAAAATATAAAAAGGGTCATTTTAGATTTCAGCGGGAGGGAGGAAGCTCTAAAGAAGATATATGAGGAAAAGATAGCTGAGATAAGAAGAGGAGAGGAACTGCCTCCTGGGGTTTTAAAGAGAATAAGAATACTGATTGCATCAAAGAGAAAGGTTCAGGTTGGAGATAAATTTTCTGGAAGGCATGGGAATAAAGGAGTTGTTTCTGTGATATTACCTGTTGAAGATATGCCATTTTTACCGGATGGGACTCCAATAGATATGATAATGAGTCCTCTTGGTATTCCATCAAGGATGAATGTCGGACAGCTTCTTGAACTTCAGGTTGGATGGATATCAAAGAAGCTTGGGGATAAGATAGGAGAGATAGTTTCGACTCTCCAGGACCAGTATATAAAGGAGAATGCAGATGAAATCAAGAAAAAAATAAAGGATTTTCTCACAAACGGTGTTCAAAATAAGATGTTGGAAAATTTCTTGAGATACGTTGATGAGATGGATGGTGAGGCTCTTTTGAAGTTTGTCCGTGAGGCACAGAAATTTGGAGTGAGATTTTCCGTGCCGCCCTTTATGTCTCCAAGGGAAGATGAAATAGCTGGGTTTGCAAAGATTCTCGGGTTACCTGAGAAATTATCATTTAGACTTCGTGATGGTGTAACGGGCGATTATTTTGGAGATGAAGTCACAGTCGGAATAATGTATATTTTGAAGCTTGTGCATATGGTTGAGGATAAGATACATGCAAGATCAACAGGTCCCTACTCCCTGATTACTCAGCAGCCTCTTGGTGGAAAGTCGAGAGGTGGAGGACAGAGATTCGGTGAGATGGAAGTCTGGGCGCTTGAGTCATACGGAGCATCTTATACTCTTCAGGAAATGCTCTCTGTAAAATCAGATGATATATCCGGGAGGGAGCGTGTTATATACAACATAGTAGAGGGAAAACCTATATATGAGCCTTCTATACCCGAATCTTTTCTTGTTCTCGTTAAAGAGTTGCAGGCTATGGGCTTTGATATAGAACTCCTTTCTAAAAGGGATATAGAAGAAATGTCGTTAGAAGAAGAAGAGAAAGTAGAATCTGTGGAATTAGAAATGAAGAAAGGAAAGAAGCGCAAGAAATAAGGAGGTAAAATTTATGGAAGCAAGGACGAAAAGGAGTATAAACGATATAGAGGCAATAAGGATATCCATAGCTTCTGCTGAAAAGATATCAAAGTTAGCACATGGGGAAGTAAGGAAACCAGATACTATAAACTATAGAACAGGGAAGCCTGAGCGGGACGGACTTTTCTGTGCAAAAATATTTGGTCCGGTTAATGATTTTGAATGCTTATGTGGTAAGTATAAGGGTCAAAGGTATAGAGGACACACATGTGAGCGCTGCGGAGTTGAGGTTACAACAAAAAGAACAAGAAGGGAAAGGATGGGGAAAATAACCTTGGTCTATCCTGTTGTTCATATATGGTTTTTGAAAGTCCCGCCAAACGCTATATCTACACTTCTTGATATATCGGTCAAGGATATAGAGGATATAACTAATTTTAGCGGTTGGGTTGTTTACCGCGTTCCCGACAATATTTACCAGTTTTCTCTTTCGGAAAAGGACAAGGATAAGCTCATAGATGAGATGAGGAGGCAAATCAATGTTCGTGAGGCAGATTTTTATAAGAAGTATTTACATCATATAGATCAGATATCAAAGATAGATGTTCTTTTAAAGCATGTTGCTATAAGGAAGAAGATGATGGATACGCTTTTTGATAAGGAGATTATTCAGAAGAAGGACCTTAACCTGTTATGTAAGAATCTTCTGAATTCTCTTGCAAATTTCAAGGATGTAAAAGAGGTGCAGGATATATCGGATTATCTTACAAAGATTTCTCAACCTAATGTAGGCGAGAGAGTTTTTGAGGAGAAGAGAAAGGAGATGATACTAAATGCTATAAAGTTCCCCGAGTATGTAATAATAGAGAGGGAGATAATGGGATTGCTTTTGAAGTTTTTCCCAGAGATATTTTCACCTTTGTGCTTGGTTGGAGGTCTTGGGGGAGATAGTGTAAGGTCTTTTGATGATAAGAACATACTTGTTCAGAAGGAATCATTTGGGAAGGATCAATTTGCTTTTGTGTATCATAAGAAGGTAGGAGCACCGAAGGTTCTGGAGCCTCAGAATTTCATAGTTGGTTCTGGAGCGGAGATGATAAGGTATATTCTCAGGAACCTGAACCTTCAGACTCTTTTTGAGATTGTTAAGACGGAGCTTTCTGTTCTGCAGGCAAAAGAGGGAACTGAAGATACAAAATCTTCAAGTTTTGTTAAACTTTCAAGGAGGCTGAAGGTCATATCGGGTTTTCTCAAAGGTACTTCAAGACCAGAGGATATGATTTTTGAGGTAATACCTGTTCTACCGCCAGAGTTAAGGCCGATAGTCCAGCTTGAGGGAGGTAGAATAGCTCGGAGTGATCTAAATGAGTTTTATAGGATGATAATCCAGAGGAACACTCGTCTTGGGAAGATAAAAAAGCTACTTGAGATAGGGATTGGAGTTCCTGATTCTGTTATAGAAAATGAGATAAGGCTTTTGCAGAATGCTGTAGATTCTCTTATTGATTCATCTAAAACCAAAAAGCAAGCTACATCAAGGACTGGAATGACTTTAAGGTCCCTTGCAGACATAATAAAGGGAAAATATGGTAGGTTTAGACAGAATCTTCTTGGTAAGAGGACAGATTTTTCAGCAAGGAGTGTTATAGTCGTTGGTCCAGATCTTAGACTTCATCAGATAGGCGTGCCGAAGGAGATAGCGCTTGAGATTTTCAAACCATTTATAATTTGGTGGTTGATTGATAAAAAGATAGTTTCTTCTGTTAAGGAAGCAAGAAAGCTTTTTGATGAAAAGAAGTATATTGCATTAAGTGGGAAGTATGATCCTGAAGCTAAATACCTTTTTCAAGCTCTTGAGGATGTAATAAAGGAGAAACTGATACTTGCAAACAGAGCACCGACGCTTCATAGGATGAATGTTCAAGCGTTTGAGGTTGTTCTTACAGAAGGAAAAGCTATAAGGCTCCATCCTCTTGTCTGTACAGCTTACAATGCTGACTTCGATGGTGATCAGATGGGCCTATTTTTCCCACTTTCAATTCATTCCCAGACGGAAGCAAGAGTTCTCATGCTTTCAACTCACCAGATACTCTCTCCAGCTCATGGTGGGCCAATAGTGTATCCGACGCAAGATCAGGTTATGGGGATATTCTGGATGACGATGGACTTTCCAAACCAGAAAGGAGAAGGGAAGTTTTTCTCCTCAGCTCGTGAGGTTTTTATGGCTTATGAGAATGGAGAGGTAAGTATCCAAGCTAGAATAAAATGTACTATTTCGTGCTTGTGTAAAAAGTGTCAAGGTAAAGAGAAGTTGTATGATACTACCCCCGGGAGAGTGATATTGTATCACGATGTTCTGCCTAAAAAACTTTGCTTTGAGCTAGTAAATAAGCCACTTGGGAAGAAAGAGATAATAGAGCTTATCTCAATATCCCGTATGGAAGCCGGTGAGAAGGATACAGTGATTTTGCTTGATAGAATGAAGGATATGGGATTTGAGATGCTTACAAAATCTGGTTTTACGCTTGGGCTTCATCACTTTGAGATTCCGGCTACGAAGAAAGACCTTATAAAGGAAGCTTCTGATATAGTAAAAAGTATTGAGGATAAATATGCCAGGAGGTTGATAACATGGGGAGAGAGATACAACAGGATAACACAGGTGTGGCTTGAGTATACCGAGAGGATAGGGAAGGCGGTAAGAGAGGAACTATCTTTTGATTATTATGATGTAAATGGGGAGAAAGAAAGATGGTATTCAAGGAATCCAGCCTTTCTTATGGTTTATTCTGGTTCAAGAGGTTCTTATGAGCAGATAAAGCAGATAAGTGGTGTCAGGGGAATAGTTGCAAAACCAACGGGTGAGCTTATAGAGTTTCCAATTCTTTCAAACCTTAGGGAAGGATTAAGTCCTTTGGAATACTTCATATCTACACACGGTGGTAGAAAAGGGCTTGCAGACACGGCTTTAAAAACAGCGAAAGCAGGATATCTTACAAGGAAACTTGTAGATACTTCGCAAGATGTGATTATAAAGCATGAAGATTGTGGAACGAAGAAATACATAACGATGTCAGCTTTAGCTCATGGGGGAGAGATTCTACGCTCACTTTGGCAAAGGATATTTGGAAGAACTTCAGCTGAGGATATAAGATCTCCGGAGACAGGTGAGATAATAGTTAGGAAAGGTGAGATAATAGACAAAGCTAAGGCAAAGCTTATAGAGGAACTTGGTATAGAGACGGTTCGTGTCAGGAGTCCGATGACCTGTGAGCTTGAGGAAGGCATATGTCAGAAGTGCTATGGATGGGATCTTTCTATGTGGAAACCGGTGACAATAGGTGAGGCGGTTGGAATAATAGCAGCTCAGTCAATAGGGGAACCAGGGACTCAGCTTACGATGAGAACATTCCACTACGGAGGAATTGGAGCTATATCCGAGAGAGGGGATATAATAATCAATCATGATGGAATAGTCAAGTATGAAGATGTGAGATTCGTAGAGATAAAGATATCAAAGGATGAGATGGATAAGATAGGTCTTGAGAAATCAGATCTTATAGATGGTTCAAAGATATTGCGCGTTATATCAAGAGCAGGATTTTTGAATATAGTTTCTGATAAGGGAAGGATACTTGAGAGGTATGAGTTGAAATACGGTGCGGCTATTTTGAAGAGGGAAGGAGAGAGGGTAAAGGCAGGTCAAAAAGTAGCGGTTTGGAATCCATATGCGAACTTGATTTTGACACATGCTTCTGGGACAATAAAGTTTCAGGATATAATTCCAGGGGTGACGGTTGTAGAGAAGAGGGATGAGATAACGGGTAAGATAGTCAGGACAATAATAGAGCCGATTTCAGCTTCTCAGAGCCTAAGGCCAGCGATAGTAGTTGAGAAGGAGGATAGAACAAAGGTTGTATATCCATTGCCGGTTAAGGCGACGATATCAGTTGAAGAGGGTGAATATGTGAGAGCGGGAGATGAGATAGCGAGAGTTGAGATAGGATTTGCCAAGACAAAGGATATAACAACAGGATTGCCTAAAGCAGATGAATTTTTTGAGGCAAGGAACCCGAAGGATGCGGCAGTGGTATCTGAGATATCAGGAAGGGTTGTGAAGATAGATTATCTGAAGGGAGGAAAGAAGAAGGTTACTATAAGGGCAGAAGGTAGAGCAAGAGGTGTGGCGGAGAAAGAGTACGTTATTCCGAAGAACAGGCATGTTATAGTGGTGCAGGGAGATTTTGTGAATGCTGGAGAGGCGATAACAGATGGCACACCGAATCCAAAGGTTCTTCTGAGGATAAGGGGTATAGATTATGCATCAATGTTTCTTTTGAATGAGATACAGAAGATATACTCATCGCAGGGCATAGATGTAAATGATAAGCACTTTGAGATTATAATAAGGCAGATGACAAGGAGAGTGAGGATAAAGGATCCCGGGGATACTAGCTTTGTTGCGGGAGAGATTGTAGATAGATTTACTTTAAGTCGTGTGAATGATCAGATGAAGGAACAGGGTAAGAAGCCAGCAACATATGAATATATGATACTTGGTGTGACAAGGGCAGCGTTGTATTCAGATTCATGGATAGCAGCGGCATCTTTTCAAGAGACACCAAAGATTTTGGTCATGTCTGCAATAGAGGGAAAAGTGGACCATTTCAGAGGAATAAAGGAGAACATAATAGTTGGAAAACTGATTCCAGCAGGTACCACATTCCCTGCTTATAGGAATACATCCATAGAGATACAGAGAGCAGAACCTACCGATGAAGTTATAGAGAGGGAGATAAAGAAAGAATATTAGTGTGTGTTTAAAGTTTCTAGAGATGATTTTTTAATATTCTTTAGGCAAGCTATAAAATACGGGATAGTAGGTTTTTCAGGTATTACGACAAACCTTCTGATTTTTTCATTTCTCGTTTATGTTATAGGTGTTTGGTATATATTTGCAGGTTTATTATCTGGTTGGGTTTCTATGACTCAGAATTTTATACTACATAGGAAATTTTCATTCGTTGATCGTGCGAAATTCAATTTAAAGTCTCGTGAAAGTTTGAAGAGATATTTCAGATTTTTTCTTCTTTCTGTTTTCAATGCACCTGCTTTTTCATCTTTGCTTTTCTTTCTTGTCGAATTTGTGGGACTTGAAAAAGTTGTTGCTCAATTTATAACTTCAGTCTCCCTTGGTCTTATTAGTTTTATTATATCAAGAAAGTTTATATTCTACTGAACTTTTGTTTTGTTGTAAGCAATTTTGTTCTTTCCTTTGTTTGTAAAGCTCAAAAATAGAAGGAATGATACCTATTAAACAGCTAGATAGATTTGACATCTGATAGCATTTTGATGCCGGTTAAAGTGGATTGTGCTTATTCCTATTATTTTATTTTGGTCCATTAATCTTCTTTAATCTGTATTCCAAGTTCATCAAGTTGTTTTTTATTTACCTCTGATGGAGCATTTGTAAGAAGGCAAGTTCCGCTCTGTGTTTTGGGGAATGGTATTACCTCCCTTATATTTTCTTCACCCAACATAAGGGCAACAAGTCTATCTAATCCAAGTGCTATTCCACCGTGGGGCGGGGCTCCAAACTTCAGAGCTTCTAGAAACCATCCAAATCTATCTTCAATCTCCTGTTCAGAAAGTTTTAGAATCTTGAATATTTTATTTTGCAGATCAAACCTATGTATTCTTATTGATCCTCCACCTATTTCCTCGCCGTTCAGAACTATATCATATGCTCGTGCCTTAACTTTATCTGGAGCTGTATCAAGAAGTGGAATATCCTCTGTTCTTGGACTTGTAAATGGATGATGTTCTGATACAAATCTTTTTTCTAATTCATCCCATGAGAAAAGCGGGAATTCTACAATCCACACAAATGCGAATTCTTCTTTGTTATATAGATTAAAATCTCTTGCTGTTTGCCTTATAAGTTTTGATATTACATCTCTTGCTTTTTCTTCTTTATCTGCAATCGCAAATACGATGCCATTTTGAATATCCCCAATCATTTTACTTTCCCTTTCTCCAATGTGCTTGATTATTGGGCTTGATATGATTTTTGAATTCCTGACTACAAACCACATCAATCCTTTCGCGCCCATACTTTTTGCTAAAGACTCGAGATTGACAAGCTTTGATTTTGGAATATCTGTTTGGTCTTTTAGGAAAAATCCAAGAACTTTGCCTTTGTTTTCAATAGTCTTTCTTATGAAATCAAGTTTTGATTCAGAAAATGTTTCCGTAAAGTCATTTATCTCAACTTTTATCCTTGTATCTGGCTTATCTGTTCCATACTTTCTGATACATTCATCATATGTCATTTTCGGTATAGGAGTTTTAATATCAACTGAAAGGATTTCTTTGAAGATATGCTTTATGATTCTTTCAACAAGCGAGATTACATCTTCTTCTGAGACAAATGACATTTCAATATCTACTTGAGTGAATTCTGGTTGCCTATCAGCACGCAAGTCTTCATCCCTAAAGCACCGAACTATCTGAAAATATCTTTCAAATCCAGAAATCTGTAGAATTTGTTTGAAGAGTTGCGGTGATTGTGGTAGGGCGTAGAATTTCCCTTTCTGCAACCTTGAAGGAACAAGAAAGTCTCTTGCTCCCTCTGGTGTGCTTTTTGTCAGGTATGGCGTTTCTATCTCTAAAAATCCTTCCTCCCACATTTTTTCTCTTATTGCTTTTGCTACAAGATGTCTTGTTATTATATTCCTTTTCATCTTCTCCCTTCTGAGATCTATGTACCTGTATCTCAACCTTATCTCTTCAGATATCTCTTTTCTATCTTGAGGTAAGAATGGGGGAACTTCTGATGTGGATAATATGTCTATAGACTGCGCTACGACTTCAAATTTCCCTGTTTTTATTTTAGGATTTTCTGTTCCTTCAGGTCTTAATCTTACATATCCTTCAACTTGTATGGTGCACCATTCAGATATTTTGTCATTCTCGTTATTTCCTGATGGTCTGTATACAACCTGAACTTCTCCGGTTATATCAACAAGATCTATAAATTTTACTCCTCCGTGATCTCTTACCGATTCAACCCATCCAGCAAGTTTTATTTCTTTGTTTAAATCTTCATCTGTAATCTGACCACAACCTTTGTGTTTCAAAGATGTTTTTAGTTCTGGAAACATATTTTCAAATTATAGAACTTTCTGTAATAAATTGAAAGCTTCTGATTCTTTCTGATATATTTGCTTTGCAATCTTTGATATCATTTCTTTTTCTTCATTTTCAACCCTCGTTTCCTTAAGTTTTTCGGAGATATCTTTGAATATATAAGCAAGCTCTCTCCACAAGTTTGCAGATTCAAGCATTTTTTCAGATGCGTTATTTAGTATAATTTTTTCCCTACCAGAAAATTTTTGAGCTGAGTCGCGAAGGAAATCCGAAAACATAAACCTGAAAGATCCTCCTCCTGTTCCCCTTTTTTCTATTGTTTGATACGCAAACCTGAAAACCCACCAGGAATCCTTCAGATCAAACCAGTTTATCACATCCTCGCTAAAAGTTTTGAGCCCTCCAAGTCCCATGAATGGAGTATCTAATTGTATCATTCGTGTATAAACTTTACCTATTGCTTTCAGTATATTATCTCTCTCAAATTTCACTTTAAATTCTTCAACAGGCATAATATAGTTTTCAAGTGGGAAAAGAGGCATTGATACTTCTTCTGGATTCATAGCTTGAGAAAGTTCTGATTCTGGTACTACTTGTGGTAGATCAAATGAACTATCTGACACAATGTATTTAGTCTCTTGTTTGTCTTCTTCAATGTAGCCAAAGATCACGATTTCGTGTCCTGGGAGATGTACTCTGCCTTTTCCATAGTAGCTCAGATAATAAAGATCTGTTCTAGCTAAAACTGGTATGTTTTGGTCTATATATTGCTTGATTTTAGCTTTTGGAAATTCTGGGTTTGGATCCCATTTTTTGTTTATTTCAATGTTATCGAAAAAATCCTCTACAAGAGCTGGATTTCTCCCTCCTATGCTTTTTGAAGCTGCTCCAAAGGATCCATAGAAGAAAAGCATTCCAGATGCTAGTCCAAATATATTATGCTCCTGATAATCGTTCCCATAGAAATTAGATACATTCCAGACAGCCGTTGAACCGCAGTTTTTTCCCTTGTTGTGTTTAAAACCTTCTATCTCTTTCTTCATCTTTTATCTTCAAGATTTTTTGAAATTTCTTGAGTTTCTTTTTTTTCATCTTCGTTATCTTTCTTTTCTTCTTTATCCTCATCTATTTTGTTTTTTTGGTCTTCTTCTTTCATAGCTTTTCTGAACTCTTTGAGTGCTTGCCCAATTCCTTTAGCTAACTCTGGTATCTTCTTTGCGCCGAAAAGTAAAGAAACAATTAGTAGGATAATTATGATTTCTTGTAATCCTATTCCTCCAAGCATATTTCTTCCCTCTCTAATTCAGTTTTGTTTTGGGACATTTTTTATTCTCATTTTCAGGAATTAGAACTTTTTTAGAATTCCTGCAAATTTTTCAATATCTTCTTCAGAGTGTGATATTGATATAAACCAAGCTTCAAATGGAGAAGGAGGGATAAGTATTCCATTCTTAATCAAGAAGGAAAAAAGTTTTTTGAACGTTTTTGTGTCAGAGTTTTTAGCCTCCTCAAAGTTTTGCGGAGTTTTTTCTCTGAAGAATAACGAAAGCATACCAGTTTCTGCATTTATGGATAGATTTATACCTTTTTCAATTGCCCAGTTCTTTAGAACATCGAAGAGTTCTTTTGTTCTTTTCCTTAGGATTTCATAAAATTTCCCATATTCAATAATAGTTTTTAGAGTAGATATCCCACCGGCGATTGATACAGGATTGCCAGAAAATGTTCCTGCTTGATATACTGGACCAGATGGTGCAAGCATTTCCATAATTTTTTTCTCACCACGAACAATTCCTACTGGAAAACCCCCCCCAATTACTTTTCCAAAAGTTGTTATGTCTGGTTTTTGTGTTTTTATCTGAAATTCTCTTTCCCCCTCTGAATCAAAGATAATGGGATCTATGGTCTGTTTGGAGCTTATTCCTCCCCACGCAGTCCTGAATCCTGTTATGACTTCATCAAAGATTACAAGTGATTCATTTTTATTACACTCCTCAAAGATTGTTTTTAGAAATTTTTCCTTTGGAATTATTACTCCCATGTTTCCTGGAACAGGTTCAAGAATGACTCCTGCGATTTCATATTTTCTAAAGGCTTCTTTTATTACATCTTCATCTGAGTTGAACTCAAGTGTTATTGTGCATGATGTGAATTCTTCTGGAACCCCGGCACTTGAGGGCAAACTAAATGTTGCCATACCCGAACCAGCTGATGCCAGAAATTGATCGGAATGCCCATGAAAGCAACCAGAAAATTTTATAATATACTTCTTTTTCGTGTATGCTCTTGCTAATCTTACCGCGGTCATTGTAGCCTCGGTCCCGGAGTTCATCATGCGAAAGAGTGAGTCCGGAAATATCTTCTTTAGTATTTCAAAAAATTCTATCTCTCCAAAATGATTAAGCCCGTATGAACTCCCTTTATCTATGACTCTTTTTACATACGATACAACTGTCGGATGCGTATGTCCTAATATTGTCGCTCCCCATGACATAACAAAGTCGATCAGTTCATCCCCATCTACAGTTTTTATCTTTGAGCCTTTTGCTGATTCAATGTATATAGGCTTACTATCAACATATATGAAGGACCTTACTGGGGAATTAACTCCTCCTGGGATAAGTTCTTTTGCTTTTTCAAATAATTTTTCAGAGCTTATCATTGTTTTAATAATCTGGTAATTATCTTAAAAAAATTATTTATTGAGATTATCTTATTTAAAGGTTCAACTTTTCTATTTTTAGATAATTTTAATCTTTGTAAGTATTTTGCACCAAAGCAGCTTTTGGTGTTTAAATTGGTTTTATATATATGCGGAATAGACAGGCTATTTTTTCGTTGTTGCTTTTCTTATCTTTTCTCTCTTTTTTGGTAAGGGGGGATAACCCTCCTTATTATATTGGGCTTGACACTGACTATAATGTTAATTTTTCAGCTGATTTTGATTATGTGAATAAAAGGTGGTTGGTTTTGTATGAAAAAGGATTTGGGATATATGGGCAGTTCGTGAATTTAGATTTTATTCCCGTCGGAGGAGAGTTTGTAGTTCCTGGACTTGGTTGTTCAGCTACAGACAGATGTTTTGACCCATATGTCAAGTTCGGATGTTATGGAGGAACTTGCAAATTCATAGTATCATATGTTCGGTCAAATACGGTCTATTATAACATATTTGATCAAAATATGAACAAACTTCTTCCTGACCCCATAAATTTAAGTGTTTCTCCCGCTACACAACCTTATATAGACTTTGATTATATAAATGGAAAATTCTTTATTGTTTTTAGTGAGCTATCTCCAAGTTCCGGGTATGATATAAATGGTTTTCTGGTAAATTTTTCTGATGGAATGACAACTGGGGGAAAGATTTTGGTATCTGGAGCGTTTAGAAATCAGATAAAACCTTCGGTTGCTTTTTCTGGGTCTACGACTTACATTGTTGTTTGGCAAGATCACAGAGCAGATAACCTAGGCGATATTTACTACCAGTTTATAGCGACTGGTGGGGCAAGGATTGGTGAAAACACAGGTGTTGGTCTTTTCCCAGGACGCCGTGAGCTTAACCCTTATGCTTTCTGGCTACCATCCATTCAGAAATTTATTGTTTTTTACAAAACAGAATCACGCAAACCAAAACCAGGGGATTCTGTGGTATGTCCAACTATAG
>Ga0209289_100268_pt1 | contig 30648 bp, 19 predicted proteins | sample GXS110809BmetaG_FD_184121 | JGI IMG/M metagenome (GOLD analysis project Ga0209289, IMG submission 184121) | Hot spring microbial communities from Gongxiaoshe hot spring, China to study Microbial Dark Matter (Phase II) - GXS 110809B (SPAdes)... ...
CCCGTCTTGCGCCAGACGAAGACCTTGACAAGCGCTATTGCTGCTTCGGCGATTATTCGGCGGGAAAGTTTTGATTTGCCGTGCCTGCGGTCAACGAAAGTGATCGGAACTTCTGCGACCTTCAAGCCGTTCCAAACTGCCAGAGCCGTGCTCAAGTAAAGGAAGCCGTAACCTTCAACCCTCAAACAGTGCAAATGCAACTTTGCAAAGGCGTCGCGCTTGTAAAGCCTGAAGCCACTCGTGCAATCTCGGACAGGTAAGTTCAAAAGCGTCCGAGCCAACCAATTTGCCCCCCGCGAGAGAATTTGCCTGTAAAGCGACCAACCCTCAACGCCACCACCTGCGACATAACGGGAACCAAGTGCAATATCGGCGCCGCTTTCTAACGCCTCAAGTAAGTCTGGAAGTTTTTGCGGGTCATGAGAAAAGTCGGCATCCATATGACCGAGAAATTTAGCACCTCGCTCAAAAGCGTGATTCAAACCTGTCAAGATCGCAGACGCGTAACCGAGTTTTCCCGGACGGCGGATGAGGTGAACACGCTCATCAAGTTTTGCCATCTCGTTCACAATCTCCGCAGTTCCATCTTGGGAGTTGTCGTCAACAACCACTACATTGGCATTTGGCAGTGTTTGTAGGATTGCCGCCACTAACTTGCTAATGTTCTCAGCCTCGTTGTATGTTGGCACGGTAATCCAAAGATCCATCTTGAGCCTCACCTTCTAAAAAGCGCTTATGCAATGGCTTCAGCGGAGCAATTCTTTGCAGCAGGCAACCAAAGTTTAGACTGGTCGCTTTGGAACTTTTGGTTTTGAACGATCGTTTTTAAAAATTTGCATGCCGAATAAACCTTAAAGGAGGGGATTGGAATGCGTTGTTTGTGCTGGATGCTAATTTTAGCACTTGCTGGAAGCACTTTGATCTTCGCTCAGGCGAACCGAAAGCAGAAGGAAATTCATGTTTTCGCCGGTGCAGCCAACACACCACCTTTAACTGAAGCAGCCAAGTTGTATGAAAAGCGCTACGGCGTTAAAGTTCGGTTGACCTTTGGAGGTTCTGGAGTTGTGCTTTCGCAAATGAAACTTGCTCGCAAAGGCGATGTTTATGTCCCTGGCAGCGATGACTATATGGAGAAGGCAATTAAGGAAAGCATCGTTGACCCTAAATCAGTTCGCGTCATTTGTTGGCTTGTTCCTACCATCAATGTTCCAAAAGACAACCCCAAAGGTATCAAGTCGCTGCATGACTTAGTGAAGCCAGGAGTAAGGGTTGCCATCGCCGTGCCAGGTTCAGTTTGCTTAGGTGATGTGGCGAAGGAGATTTTGGAAAGGGCAGGTCTGTGGGAGAAAATTCAGCCAAATATTGTGATGCAGGCAAAAGATTGTGCGGACTTGGCTTCTCAAATTAAACTCAAGACCGTTGATGCCATCATCGGTTGGGATGTTTTCGCCTTTTGGTATCCAGACACTCCGATGCGGAACATACCTATCCCTTCGGAAATTTTGCGAGTCCGAAATATTCCTGCCGGTGTGACAGTCTTCGCCAGTGATAAAAAAGAGGCACAACGCTTTGTCAATTTCTTGGCGTCCAAAGAAGGCAAGCACTGTTATGCCCAGTGTGGCTACTGCATCAACCCGCCAGCGAATGATAAAAACAGAGGTGTAAAGTGAAGGTGGTGTAAGAGCAGAGGTCTTTTTTCGTGTGATGTGCTTTACTTTGCTCTGCTTTCTGAAGTTACCCCTCATTGCCGATTTGCACAAGGGATTTTGCAAACCGTTCTAACGCCTCAGGATACTTCACGATGAAGTGTTTCCCTACGGTTTGCCTAAGTTCCTGATATGTTCAAAAACTGCAGTTCAATTTTTCAGGTGGCGAATATTGACAAGTGAATGAGCAAACGATAGCATTTAAGGCGGTGCTTTGAGTTAAAACCTAAGACAGGTTGAACTGAAGGGCTTGGGCTATTCGGCATATTGCCATCAAACTTGAACTTGGTGACAAACTATGATTGAAAAGCGGCAAGTGAAAATGGTCGCCGAGCAAGGTAGTTCCGATAGCGAATGGGGGCACGGAGATGGCAAAGAAGAGGTGAGTATTGTCCCAATTGAGGACAAATTTCATTTTGGAAAAGGCAAACAAGCCAAAAGTCAAATCGTTTTTTCGCCAGAGCAGCAAAATCAAATCAATTCCAGAAAGGCTTGGCATCGTTGTCAACTTGGTCGTGCTTTTTGGGCGTTGGGTCGTTTTCAGGAGGCGTTGGAGCATTTTGAAAAGGCGTGCCAATTGATGCCCCACGAGCCATACTATCGCCTTGAACTTGCTGAAGCATACCTTGCTCTCAATAGGCTTGATGATGCGATAAATCAACTTGAGCAGACAGTTTTGTGGGCGCCTTACGATGACTACTATCATGTCCGTTTAGTTGCTGCTTACCTTCGTGCTGGTCGCTTAGACAATGCGATTGAGACAATGGAAAAGACAGTTAGTTTGAACCCACAAAACGCCTCATATCACTGCCTTCTTGGCTTGATTTACTTGATGGCAGGCGATGAAAAGCGTGCCTCTTTCCACCTCAAATTCCGGTGGAAACTTGACCAGTATGACCTCAGTTTCTTGCGCCAGTTTCAAAAACTTTGTGGCAAATCCATTTTGTTCAAGTCTTTCCATTGATTTCGCAATTCCCTTGAGAGGAGGTAGCAGGAATGAATAACCAAAAATCCCTTTGGGCGATGGCTCAACATAGGCTTGACGAGGTTGCTCAATTCATGAGACTTGACCCAAGTATTCACGAAGTCCTCCGCCATTGCAAAAGGATTATGGAAGTTTCCATTCCTGTCAAGATGGACGATGGTTCGCTTAAAGTTTTCACTGGTTGGCGTGTCCATCATAACCTCGCCAGAGGTCCAGCCAAGGGTGGTGTCCGATATTCACCCACGCTTACCCTTGATGAAGTGAAAGGCTTGGCTATGCTGATGACTTGGAAATGCGCAGTCGTTGACATTCCTTACGGTGGAGCAAAAGGCGGTGTAGTTTGTAATCTCGCTGAACTTTCCGACGGCGAACTGGAGCGGTTAACTCGGCGTTACACTTCGGAACTTATCTTGTTGCTCGGTCCAGAAAAGGACATCCCTGCACCTGACATGGGAACGGATGAGCGAATTATGGCTTGGATGATGGACACTTACAGCATGAATGTCGGTTACTCTGTTCCTGGCATCGTTACAGGCAAACCTATCAACATCGGAGGGTCACGAGGGAGAAGAGAAGCGCCAGGGCGAAGCGTTTCAATATGTGTTGAGGAAGCAGCAAGTAGGCTTGGAATTAAGGAAGGAGCAGCAGTTGTTATTCAAGGTTTCGGAAAGGTCGGAAGCGTTGTTGCTTTGCTCCTTTTCGCAAGGGGTTACAAAATTGTCGCTATCAGCGATGTTAAAGGTGGCATATACAACCCGCACGGACTTGACCCAGTTAAGTTAACAGCACACAAGCGTCAACAAAAAACAGTCTCAACTTACCGAGATGGTGACTTCATCACCAATGAGGAATTGTTGGAGTTGCCTTGTGACATTCTCGTCCCAGCAGCCGTTGAAGGAGTTATCACAGAGAAGAATGCCAGCAAAATTAAGGCGAGGTTAATCGTTGAAGCAGCCAACGGACCGATAACGACCGAAGCGGATGCAATTTTGAGAAACAAAGGTGTCTTCGTCGTCCCAGACATTTTGGCAAACGCAGGCGGTGTCATTGTCAGTTACTTTGAGTGGGTTCAGGACATCCAGCAATTTTTCTGGACGGAGCAGGAAGTCAATGACAGATTGACAAAAGTTATAAAGCGTGCATTCAGCGAAGTTTGGAGCATAATGAAGGAAAGAAGCGTTGACATGAGAACCGCAGCCTACATCCTTGCCATTAGCAGAGTCTCTGAAGCAATCAGGATGAGAGGCATTTACCCGTAAAGCACAATGCACAAAGCAAATTGATTGACTTTGCTCAAAAATTCATGCAGCCTTTGGATTGTTGCTGACAACATTTATGCCTACTTGCCCGATGTTTCCCTTCCCTGAGTTAGCAGTCTAAGAAACTCTGAATCGGCGGACAGAACAACGGTTGTCTTGTTGTCCAATGCTTTTTTGTAGGCGTCCAATGTCCGCAGCATCTTGTAAAACCCTGGGTCTTTGGAGAAGGCTTGACCGTATATGCGAGCCGCAATAGCATCTCCTTCCCCTTTGGTGCGTTCCGCTTCGCGGTAAGCCTCTGCGAGAATCCGTTCCCGCTCTCGGTCGGCTTCAGATTTAATGCGGGTTGCAATCTCTTCGCCTTCGGCAAGGTAGCGTTTCGCAATGCGTTCCCTTTCGGCTCGCATTCTGGCGAAAACGGCTTCTTTGTTCTGCTCAGGGAAGTTGAGCCGTTTTATGCGGACATCAACGATGTCAATCCCGTAAAGGCGTCGGGCAGTATTGCGACATTGAGTTCGCACATTCTCTGTCAATTCACTCAATTTCGTTTCCCCACCGTTTCCCACTTCCTTGTCACGAACAGCAACAAGGTGTGTGAGTTCGTAATTGCCCAATGCTGCCGCCAGTTGCGACCAAACAAGGTCATGCAACCGCATTTCTGCTCCAACAGCATCGCCGACGCTTTGCCAAAATCGCACAGGGTCATCAATGCGCCAGATGACAAATGCATCAATGAGCAAGTTCTTTTTATCGCCAGTCAGGAATTCAGTCGCTGGCGGGTTGTAAACTTGCAAGCGTTTGTCAAATTTGCGGACGCTGTCAATGGGCAAGCGAAGTTTCAAACCTGCTTCCCCAACCGTTCGTATCAACTTGCCAAACCGAACAACAACTGCCCACTCAGTTTCGTCAACGGTGAAGAAGCAACGGATGAAAAACAGGAACACCAAAGCGCTCACGAGACTCAAAATTGCTTTTCGCTTTGTGACTTCACTCATGAGTTATCACCTTTGCAAGGGATGACTTTGGCAATGTGCCGCCAGATTTTCGGTCAGGTCTTCATTTGCCCCAGACAAATTTTGCGAAATTCTCCAACCCGAATTTGTTCGCAAAATTAAGCCTTGATTTCGCCATCGGCGGAAAGTTTCCCGCATGGCGACGAATTCACCGTTGTCAACCAAAATGATGCCATCTTCCAAAGCATCAAGCAAAATCGGGTTGAATGTCCCAAACATTCGCTGCCATTGAGAACGGGCGTATGGGAAAACCTCCAAGTTCCCTTGCGCCAATTCGGCAAACTGACCGATGCGGTCAATCAACCTTAAGCCATCGTCCTGTTTGAAACCGACGAAAACATCAATGTCACTGTGAACAGTCCATTTGCCTTTTGAAGCCGAACCGAAAACTACGATGAAGGCAATTTCGTTGCCATGCTCTCGCATCAATCGCTTCACGAACGCTCTCAAGTTTTCAAACTCAGGGTGTTGCGATAACTCTTCTGGCAAATTCCAAGACCAACTCTGCATCTTGCACCGCCTCTTTCGCATCTTGTTCAAAAAACTGGTCAACAGGAGCGCCTCGGTCAAAAGCGTTTGGGTAGCGGGTAGGGATATAGTAGCGGTTAAGACGGGCACAGGCTTGACGGACATCTTCGGGAATAGCAGTGAACGGCTGCATTTCCCACAGCATTAAATTCAAGTTGTGACCAACCAAGTGTTGTCGGAAATACTCCCCGACGGCTTTGAGAGCCTTTTCTGCTGCTTGTTGGCAAGTGAAGCAACACCAAGACCAATGTCCATGAGCCAGCAAATCGCGTGCTGCTTGCAGTTCCGCTTCCGCTTCTCTCATCCAATCTTCCGTCCTTTGCATTGACGCTCACTCCACACCAAAACAAAGGTGCAATGACAAAGGAAAATTCGCCAAGACTTTATGAGGGGATTCGCCCGTCCCTCACCTTTCAGTGCTCAGGAACGACTTGACTCTGCTGTTGCTGACTTTGCTGCATCAGGTTTTGCAGCGTTTCAGCCAAAGTGAGAGAAAGACCTTTCTCGTCCACAAAGAGCATTTGGCGGCGACCGAGTTTGCGGGCGTCCATGATGATTTTTGGCTTGCCAGCCAGCGCTTGTTCAATGGCTTCCAAGTAAAGGCGAACTTTCGTCACTTCGGGGAAGTTTCGGTAAACTTCCGCAAGCATGACGAACCTTTGCGCTTCACCGATGGCGCGAATTGAGCGGCGAATTTTGTAGGCTTTAGCGCTTTCAATTTGAGCCACTGCTTTGCCGCGAGCCAAAGGGATTTGCTCGTTGCGATACGCCTCCGCTTGATTAACCATCGCCAACTTCTGCTCAAATGCGCTGGCAACTTTTCGGAAGGCATCCACAACTTCAAGCGGCGGATGGACATCCTGTAACCGAACTGACACAACTTCAATGCCCGTTCGGTAAGAAGAAAGGAGTTGCTGCATTCGCGCTTTGATGGCGCTTTCCGCCGCTTGACGCTCACTAACCAAAATCGCACCCGAAGGCAGTTGAGCCACAATTTCGCGAATGGCACTTTCACCCACAATGCGAACTAACTCGTCCACATCCTTAATTCGGAACAAAAAATCGGTCGTGTCAGCAATGCGATAGTGAACGACTGTGTTGGCGGAAACCAAATTTTCGTCGCCTGTGACCATCAATGACTCATCAGGAAGTTTGCGGTAGCGACCAAACTGGTGTTGGAAGTTCCACTCGTAGGCAAACGGCTCTTTTACGCGGTCGCTAAGCGAGACAGTGCGGAAGCCGATTTCAACCCGCCTCAGTTCGTGCTTGCGAATTTTTGTCAATTTCGTCAACGGTGGTGGAAGCCGGTAATGGACACCGGGTTGGACATCTTCAGTGATTGCGCGACCGAAAAGTTGCACGACAGCGATTTCGTTTGGGTTGACGATGTAAACGCCCGAAAGAAGCCAAATTGCAAGACCGCTAACGGAAGCCCAAACGATTGCTCGTTTTCGGTTTCGCTCAAACCAAGTCTTAAGTTTCGGTGCGGTGTTTGATGCCCACAAATCAAATTGCTGCCAAATTTCTCGCCCACGCGAAAGCCAACGATGCAGTTTCGTTTCAGTGCGGTAAGCAAGCAAGCGCAACGAGTTGAGCACGACGAGGAGCGAAGCGATTTGGTGCATGACGGCTGCGCCGACAGGTTTCAAAACTCCAGCACCTGCTGCTAAAACACCAACAGCGTTGACGCCGATAGCGAACCACTGCAGGTTTTGCCGAATAGTTCGCAAAGTCCGTCGGCAAACATCTATCGCTTCGGGCAATTTGCTCAAATCTTCGGTCATCAAAACTATGTCGGCAGCGTCAATAGTGATGTCCATGCCAATGCCACCGAGTGCAATTCCAACATCGGCAGCAGTCAAGACGGGAGCATCGTTGATGCCGTCGCCGACCATCGCAACCTTGTGACCTTGTTCTTGCAATCTCCGAACAATCGCCACTTTGTCTTGCGGCAAAAGTTCAGCGTGAAATTCGTCAACGCCAACTTCTCGCGCAATTCGTTGGGCGACAGCGGTGTTGTCACCCGTCAAAAGCACAATTTTGCTGACTTCCATCGTTTTCAGTAATTGCACAGTTTCTTTAGCCTCAGGGCGCAATTGGTCAGCGAGGGCGATGATGCCCAAGGTTGAGTGCGGAGTGCGGGGTGCGGAGTGCAAAGCAGGCAATTCTTGGGAGGGCGAGGCTCCTGCCGAGCCAAATTGAGTGTGGTGTGCGAGGTGCTGAGTGCGTTGAGTCTCAACAGTAGCAACGAGAATGGATGTGAAGCCTTGTTGGGAAAGTTCAGCGAGATGGCGCTGTGTTGCCTCATCAATTTCGCCGATTTGCTCGGCGATGAAACTTTTGCTGCCGACCAGAACGGTTTTGCCGTTGACAACTGCCCGAACGCCCATGCCCAAAACCGGTTGAAACTCCGTTGCGGTGGGAATTTGCAAGTTCCGCCTTTTCGCTTCGCTCACTATCGCTTGTGCGAAAACATGTTCCGAAGGTTGCTCTGCAGCGGCGGCAATTTGCAAAACTTCTTCAGCAGTGCAATTGCCCAACGGAATGACGGCTTGCACTTTCGGTTTGCCTTCCGTGAGCGTTCCAGTTTTGTCAAAAGCGATGCAATTAACTTCGGCGAGTTGTTCAATGTAGATGCCACCTTTAGCGAGGATACCAGTTCGCGCAAGCCTGCCAAGCGAAGCGACGACGGCTGTTGGGGTCGCCAAAACCATCGCACAAGGGCAGGCAACGACGAGAACCGAAACGACCCGCAGCAAAGTTTGCTGGGTTTCCAAACCAAGCCCAAACTGGGCAAGGACAAAAGTCAAGCCACCGACGAACAACAGAACAGGCACGAACCACTGAGCGTATTTGTCGGCAAGGCGTTGGACTTTACCTTTTCGCTCTTGCGCTTCTCGGACGAGTTGAACGATTTGCCCCAACTTGGTTTCACTGCCGACATGGGTAGTGCGAATTTCCAAAACTCCCAATTCGTTGAGTGTCCCAGCAAAAACTTCATCGCCGACAGTTTTGTCAACGGGAATGGACTCGCCAGTTAAAGGCGCTTGGTTGACGGAAGAGCGACCAGCGATGACGATACCGTCAACAGGAATTCTTTCGCCCGATCGGACAATCACAATGTCGCCAACTTGAACTTGTTCAACAGGCACTTCCAACTCTTCGCCATCGCGCTTAATGCGAGCGGTTTTCGGAGCAAGTTCCAGCAACTTTTCCAAAGCGCTGTGGGTTTTCGCAACAGCGTAATGTTCCAGCGCGCCGCCGATGAGCATTATGAAGATGACTTCGGCTGCAGCGAGATACTCGCCGATGAGCAATGCCGCAATGGCTGCAATTGACACAGCAAGGTCAGCGCCAATGCGGCGGTGAAGCAGTAACTCGGAAAACGACTCATAGAAGATGCGCCATCCACCAATGACCGTCAGCAAAACAGCAGTGTCCAAGTTCGTGCCGGGAAGCGTTTTGAAAATGCCCAGCGCGTTCAACAAAATTCCGGCGCCAATTAACACGATGAAAGCAACTTCATGCCAAGTCAAACGCTCATGTTCATCAGCCATAGTCGGACACCTGAGAGAAGTAGGGCGGGGTTTTATACCACGCCGACGGTTTTAGTTTTGCCATTACATTGGCACGCCGGAGGCATGCCTTCCGAACGGGTATTTCATTCGTAGCGAATCCACATTGGGCTTGACCAAGCGAGTTGCCCGTCCTCCTGCTCAACCCGAACATAATACCAACTCACTTTGCCCTTCTCCGCTGCGTTGTCTTGCCAACTCAACTTCACTTCCCGCTGCTTTGGCTCGGTGGTGTAAACATGTTGGAAGTCCTTGATTATGTGCAGCCTCACAATGGGAGCAGTTCCGACAACATGGATGTCAAGTTTCGGTGGTTCTTTGAGTTCAAATTCGTCACCCATCAGGTGATTGCCACAAGTTACGACCAAAAGGATGTTGTCGGTCGCTGCGTAAACATGGCGACGCTTAAATGCATCAAGGATGTCCGAACGAGAACGACTCTCAACGAAAGTGATGCCGTAACTGATGTGAGTGCTGCCGTGGTCGGACGAAGCCTGATAGCCCAATTTGATGCCTTTTTTGAACGCTTCCCAAACGAAGCCTGCAGGTTGCCAACCGCCGATGGATTCTTCCGCTTTTGTTGCGCTTCTCGGTGCCCCGAGATACTCGTAGTTCTGCCTGCAGCCTTGGTAAATTTCAACGACGGGCTCAAGAGTCGGGTGATTGTCTCGCCAATCGGTGCCCATGTCCGTCGCTGAAGTGTGAATGGCGCAAATGCCGTCAAATTGTTTCAGGTAGCGGTAAAGCATTTTGGTGTCGGGTGCACCTTCTTCGGGAGTTCCTTTAATGTCAGGGTGGCGCATGAGTGTCCTTATGCCTCGTTGAGCGAACATGACATTTCGGTGACCACTGGGATAGGAGATACTGCGTTCGTAACTGAACATTGGAACGAATTTTGGGGGATGGTGAAAAATGTCCGTCGTCTTCTGAGTCAGCCACCAAGTGTATTCGCGACCAGCGCCGTTATCGTGGTCGCCGTTGCCGATCCAATCCAAATCCGCAGCGTCCAGAGCGTAGCGCCACATGTCTTCCAAAGCACCATCCCCGCCGCCATCTGCCGAAATCTCAGTGTGGCGGTGGAATTCGCCTCTCATAAGAGTGTAGGTTTCCCTACCGATCGTCAACTTGAAATTGCGAAAGCGAGCGATGTCTTGCCTCTCTGTTGGGTGAATAGACTTGACTTCACTCGGGGTTGTGAAAGGCATGGTTTCAGTGAGCACCGGTTGTTGCGGAGTTTCAAACCGAACGAAAGTAGCGTAGAGAGCGTTGTTGACAACTTCCAAAGGACCAGCATAGCGGTAGCGACCATCGCCGCTGTAAATGACAAGCAAGTGGCCTGTCGTCAGACCAACCAACGCAGGGCGATTGTCAAGCAAGTTGTCGGAGTAAATGACGGGCACAGGAGTTGTCCATCGGTTTCCATCATAACTTGTCAGGTGGAATTGCCAATAAGTTCCAGCGGGACCGCGCCAACCTTCCCTGTGTCGGAAACTCAACCAAACCCTTCCGCTTCTGTCAACAGCGAGGCGCGGGTAACTGTTGAAGTTGCGCAAACCTTGAGGCAAGTTTTGAGTTACATCGGCAGGGTAAAGCAATTGCCCGTTTTGCCAGCAAGCAACACGAACTCGTGCACCGGCGTTGTAAAGGGTAGTGCCGGGGTTGCCGCCTTTGTCACGATAGTAAGCACCTGTATCCTTGCCCCAATTCTCACCGCGTTCCTCCCAAGCAATCCAAACTCGGTCTTGAAGGTCGCAAGCAACCGATGCACTCGCTTCAAACAGCGGCGAATTCGTAACGACGGAAACTTGCTTTGTGTTTGGCTCCACTTCGCTTATGACCCAAAGCCTGACATCGTAGTTGCCCGCTTCGTAGGTGTCAAACACCACGAACAAATTGCCTTTGCTGTCGGCAGCGATTGATGGTGACCATTCGTTTGCTGTTTTGCTCCCGACCCGAAGTGGCTTGACCTTTTTATCGCCCAAAGGCATCGCCAAGATGTCAAAGTTGCCGTCACGCCAACCTTGCCATGCTAACCAAACCCGTCCTGATGCTGACCGAACAGCGACTGCGTTGATGTCAGCGCCTTCCTCAATTGTCAATCGTTCAACCCTTGACCAATTTTTTGCTTTAGGGTCAAACCTTCGTGCCATCAAATCCCAATTGCCTTCCAAGTTTTGCGACCAAACAACCCAAACAATGCCTTTGTCGTCAACGGCGACAGTTGGACGCCAAACATCCAAACCCTCATCGGTGACCGGAATGGGCTGTGCCCATTTTTCTCCATCAAACCAAGTAAGCATCACACGGTCGCCACCGCCTTTGGGCTTGAAGGGCGAGAAGTCGGTCGGGATGCCGTTTTCGTCTTTAGGCAAATTGCCAATGGGCACAGCAGTCATTGGACCTAAATGGTCGTGCTCAACATAAGCGACATAAACTGTGCCATCGGGTGCGACGGCGGCAGCAGGGAAATCTTCTTCCCTTTCCGTGTCAGCAACTGTTGTAGGTGGCGGAACAAGGTCAACTCTTGCTTGTCTCTCCAAAAAGTTCATTGGTCTGCCCCAACTCAACTCGCCTAAGGTGAAACTGAACGAACCTTTGTCCGTTGACACTTCAATGCGGGCAGAAGAAGGTGCACGCAAGGTCAAAACCAACCCGTTTTCGGTAATTGCTTGTTGCCTTTGTGTCCCTGCTTGAACTCTCCTTGTGCTCAAAACGAACTTACCGTCTGGGTAGATTCTGTCACCTGCACCAATTCGCCAAGGGACAGCACTAAGCAGTTCACCTTCGGAAAGTTTAAACTCGCCAGTCCATTTCGCTGGTTCTGAGTCTTGCAATCCGAGCAAAATTCGGACCGTCACAACATCAAGGGGCATAGATGTAGATTGAAGAGGTTGGTAGGAGCGGATGGCAACGACTTGACCGGCAGGTTTTTGTTGTTGGATTTGCTGTCGCTGCTGAGTGGCGTAGAAAGACACTGCTGTCACTGCCACCATTACCGTCAACGCTACTACTACCCACAAGTGCTTGACCTTCATCGCGCCTACCCCCTTTAGTAAACTTATTGCGTCACTGCCTTATGGCTTTGACGCTGATGCTATTGTAACACAGCCCTAAGTCCATGTGAAGAGATGGAAGTTATCATGCTCAACTTAGTAGGACTTACGCAGTTGGTGTCATTTTGTGTAGGGGCGGACGATAGTCTGCCCGAAAACATCCTTGGGGTTAAAACTGCCCTTGCGGGCGGCTTAGCAGCCGCCCCTACATCCAACTGCGTAACTCCTATAAAAGAAAAAGCGTCGGGCTGAAAAACCCGACGCTCAAAATCAATCCTATCCGTGCCCTTAAGCAGCCAAAATGCGAAAGCGAAACCTTTCGTTCTTTTCAATCTTGCTGAATGGTGAAGGGCGGAAGAATAGGAACACTGTAGCCTGGAACTGTTCTTGTAACTAACAAACTCTGTAAACTGTGCCATTTGACATGACCATCGCAATAAGCAAAATTGGCACCTTCAGTGTGACGACCAGCAATAACCACACCTCCCGAAGAATTAACCAGACCTGGTGGATTGAGGTTTGGATTGTAACTGATGGGGTGGAGGCTGGCATCTTGCCAACCTTCTTGAAACCCCCCTCTGCCGTCCCAAATCATAAAAGTGCCGGCAGGGTCTTGAATTTGGGCTAAAGACTTTCCAAAGGGGTGATCAGTGGGTGGCTCTCCTGATGAGATACTCTGACCCCAATAGGCTACATTGCCTGCATATCCACCATGACGAGTTGTGTTAGTGGTGCTGCTTGGATCAGGGTCAGGTTCAAACAACAAATTTGAAGCGCTGGGGCAAACAAATAGTTGCATGTTCTTGATGTAAGGCAAAACAGCATCATTCCAACGATACCAGTAGTAAGCAGGACCAAACCAAATACGAGGCATTATTTCATCATAATCTTGGACATACTGGGCGACGGCGAGACCGAGTTGCCTGATGTTACTACCACAGGAGGCTTTTCTTGCTGCTTCTCGGGCACGGCTGAACACAGGGAAAAGGATGGCTGCCAGGATGGCGATTATCGCAATCACCACCAGCAGCTCAATCAAAGTAAAGCCTGTCCTACGAAGTTGAGAAAGTTTGTCACGCCTCATCATAGACATCTACCTCCTTGTTTGATGGATTTTTACGCCCATGTTTTCATGAGACTTATTACGCCATTGCCTTATGGCTTTGGCGCTGATATTATTATACCACAGCCCTAAGTCCATTTAAAGAGGGGGTAACTTCAGTTTTTCTGCCACTTCCCTAAGATAGCCTTCCAACATTTCCCCTTCCAAAGGTATTTGACTTTCCTTCCCCCAACCTGCCTTGTAGCAGCCCTAACTTTTAGTTCATCAACTTAATGATAGTCGCCCTTGAGCGATGAAGCAAGTGGCAAATGTCTCTATGATGAGGTGAAACGCAACAAGAGCAGCATCATCATTGTTGGGAAGGATTCATTGAGCGAAATTTTTGAGTGCCGATTGTGTGCCGAAAGGAAATTTAACAGAAGGAGGGCAAAAGGTATGGCGATTTTTCTGACGGAAAATCAAGTGGCTGAATTGCTTGACATGGCGACAGCCATTGAAACCGTTGAGACTATCATGAAACTGCATGGGGAAGGAAACGCTTTCAACCATCCGAGACAAAGGGTGCGAAGGGAAGGAGTGATTTTGCACTGGATGGCTGCGACAGTCCCCGAATGGGGCTTAACGGGTTTCAAAGTTTACGCGCCGAAGTCAGTGCTGTTTTTCCTCTACGGCTCTGATGGTGAAATTTTGATGGTCGCTGAAGCATCAAAACTTGGTCAAATCCGAACTGGGGCAGCATCGGCAGTTGCAACTAAGTTTATGGCTCGGAAAAACTCTTGCACTGTCGGCATCATTGGAGCGGGATTTCAGGCTGAAACTCAAATTGAAGCCATTTGTCAAGTCAGTCAGATTGAACGGGTTTTTGTCTATAGCCGAACACCAGAACGAAAGGAAAAATTCGCTCAAAAAATGACCGAGCAACTGGGCATTCCTGTTGAGGCTGTTGCTTCAGCCGAAGAAGCAGTCCGAAAGGCTGACATAGTAGTCACTGTCACAACTTCTCATACACCCGTTTTGTTTGGAAGTTGGCTTAAACTTGGAACTCACATCAACGCCGTTGGCTCAAACTCTTTGGTTAGGAGAGAACTTGATAGCGAAGCGGTGAAAAGGTGTCACAGGATTGTAGTTGACGACAGAGAACAAGCGAAAATTGAGTGTGGGGATTTGTTGTCAGCAGTGGAAAGAGGTGACTTGGCTTGGGACAGGTTGCCTGAACTTGGTGAAGTCATCTGCGGAAAATTTAAGGGACGAGAAAGCGACGATGAAATCACGCTATTTGAATCGCAAGGCATCGCCTTGTGGGATTTGGCTGTCGGAAGATTTGTTTATGAGCGGGCAAAAGCCAAAGGCATCGGCACAAACTTGCCATTCAACTCGTAGAGTGAAGCATCAACCCGTCCAAAAATTCACCTGAGTTGAAAACTGTTTTCATTTTGAGGCAGGTGAAAGGGATGGAACTTGAGCCACAATTTTTGGTCATCTTCGGTGCTTCTGGTGACTTGATGCGCCGAAAACTTGCTCCCGCTTTGCTTCGTCTCGCTGAACAAAATTTGCTGCCGAAACAGTTTGCTGTGCTCGGCTTTGCGCGGACTGGTATGAGCGATGAGGAATTCAGGCTCGCCATTGAAGATGCCGTTAAAGCGAACCGTGAAAATGACGCTTGGCAATGGTTTCGCCAAAGGCTTTTTTACTGTCAGGGAGGTTACGGCGACAGTAAGTCAATGGAGCACTTGAAGGAACGCATTGCGGAAATTGAGATAAAATTTGGGCTTGAAGGCAACAGGCTATTTTACCTTGCGACACCACCAGAAATTTTTGAAGATTTGGTCGTTGGCATTCGGGAAAGTGGTCTGAACAAAAGTCAAGGTTGGGTTCGCATTGTCGTTGAAAAACCTTTCGGCAACGACTTGAAAAGCGCCCAACACCTTAACCAGTTACTCTGGACGGCTTTTGACGAGCACGAAATTTACCGCATTGACCACTACTTGGGCAAGGAAACAGTTCAGAACCTTTTGGTGCTTCGTTTTGGAAACACCGTTTTTGAACCGCTTTGGAATCGCCGATATGTTGACCATGTGCAAATCACTGTCGCTGAAAGTGATGGCATTGGAACACGAGGTAGATATTACGATGCCACAGGCGCTTTGCGAGACATGGTCCCAAATCACTTGTTTCAGTTGCTGACGCTAATTGCGATGGAGCCGCCGATTTCCCTTGAGGCTGATTCCGTCCGAAGCGAAAAGTTGCGGGTGCTCAAAAGCATCAAACCTTTTGAGCATGAAGATGTTGACGAGAATGTCGTTCGTGGTCAGTATGGGCAGGGTGAAATTGAGGGCAAGGTCGTCACCGCTTACAGGGATGAACCCTATGTCGCCCCTAACTCAACTACCGAAACTTTCGTTGCGATGCGGTTGTTCGTTCGCAATTGGCGCTGGGAAGGAGTTCCTTTTTACTTGAGGACAGGCAAGAGGTTGCCCAAACGAGTGACTGAGGTGCAAATCCAATTTCGCCCTGTCCCTCACTTGCTCTTTCCTCCCGAAACAGCAGGTCAACTCAAACCAAACTTGCTGACTTTGAGAATTCAGCCTGATGAGGGCATTATCTTGCTCATTGAGACGAAAGTTATCGGGGTGGGCATGCAGGTTCGCTCAACGCCTCTTGACTTCCACTATGCTCAATTTGGCAATCCTATCCCCGACGCTTACGAACGGCTTTTGCTTGATGCCATGCGTGGCGACCAAACTCTCTTCATGAGAGCCGACGAGGTTGAAACTGCGTGGCGAATTGTCACACCAATTTTGCGCCATTGGCAAAAATCGCCCAAACCCAATTTCCCAAACTACGCTGCTGGAACATGGGGACCTAAAGAGGCTGACGAGTTGATGAAGCGGGATGGGAGAAGATGGCTGACAGATTGATGAAGTTTACCAAGCCCAAATTTTGCTCAACTCTGCTTGCATCCTGCACAGCCTTGCGAAAACTCCATCTTGCTCCATCAAATCTTCGGGTGTCCCCTGCTCTACCAACTCGCCTTTGTCAAGGACAATTAGTCTTTGAGCGTTCTGGAGGGTTGAAAAGCGGTGAGCAATCGCAATTGTGGTTCGCCCTTTAACCAAGTTACCAATCGCTTCACGAATTTTCGCTTCCGTTTCAGTGTCAACATTTGAAGTCGCTTCGTCAAAAATTAAAATGGCTGGGTCTTTGAGAATAGCGCGGGCAATAGCAATTCTCTGGCGCTCGCCTCCAGAAAGCCTTCCACCTCTTTCGCCAATGTATGTGTCGTAAGCGTCAAGTTGCTTAAGGATAAACTCGTGGGCATTGGCAATTTTTGAAGCAGCAATGATTTCCTCAAGTTTGGCATCTGGTTTACCGTAGGCAATGTTTTCGGCAATTGTTTCATTGAACAAGTAAGTTTCCTGCAACACGACGGCGATGTGCTTGCGCAACGAAGCCAATTTGATTTTCCTAAGGTTAATCCCGTCAAGCGAAATGCGACCTTCCTGAGGGTCGTAAAAGCGGAGAATGAGGCTTATGAGGGTTGATTTGCCAGCGCCCGTAGGACCAACAAGCCCAATCATTTCGCCAGGTTGAACTTCAAATGAAACATCTTTCAGCGCCTTGTTGATGCCATCGTAACTGAAACTCACATTCTCAAAAGCGATGTGCCCCCTCACTTCATCAAGTTCAATAGCATCAGGTGCATCTTGAATTTCGGGTTGAGTGTCAAGGATTTCAAACACCCTTTCGGCAGCCGTTGCAGCACGCTGCAAGCGATGAGTTAAGCGTGTCAGGTTTTGTATTGGGGCGTAAAAGCGCCAAAGGTAGCCGATGAAAGCCATCATGCTACCCAAACTCAGGTCGCCTTTGATAACCAAGTAACCTCCATAGCCCCAAACGACCAAAAAGCCGATGCTCGTCGTAAAACCGACCGAAGGGAAGAAGACTGTCCAAAGTTTGGCAGCCCTCATCGTCGCCCTGAAGTGGCTATTAAGGGCTTCATTGAACCGCATGACCTCATATTTTTCCTGCCCAAATGCCTTGACAACTCTTGCCCCTGGAATTGCATCGGCTAAGATTGCGTGAATTCTTGCAAATCTTCGCCAAACCATGTGCCAAAGCCTGCGAACCCTTTGGCTGAACTTGTTTGCAAGCCAAATCAGGATGGGGACAGGAAGCAATGTAGCAAGAGCCAGTTTCCAATGCATGGTGAACATGACGATGCTGACAAACAGAACCATGAACACATCCCGCAAAATGTCCTGCAAGCCTTCGGTCAAAAAGTCCTGAAGTTGTCCAGTATCGTTGGCAATTCGCGAGACGAGCCGACCTGTTTGCTCTTGGTCAAAGAAACGGAGCGAAAGGAGTTGCAAGTGCTCGTAAAGCCTACGGCGGATGTCCACGACAATTCGTTCGCCCAACCAAGCCATAAGGTAACTACGAATGCCAGAAAGAACTGCACCGACAAAGTTCAAAACCAAAACAGCAGCGACGACGATGATGAGGTTTTGGAAGTTCTTTTTGAGCAACGCATCGTCAACGGTGAAGCGCATCAAAAGCGGTTGAATGAGGTCCGTCAACTGAATAAGCACGAGAAGGACAAAGCCAATGACCGCAACAAACCAATAAGGCTTAACGAAGGCAACCATCCGCTTGATGACCTTAGTTTTCTGCAAACAAAAAGGGCAAACATCTGTCCAAGGTGGCAAAGGTTGATTGCACTTTTGGCAACGACCACTCCGACCCAAAAGAAAGCCGGGGCGTTTAACTGTTGGTTCAGGCTCTTCTAATTTCAATTCGGGCAAGCCTTGAGATTTGTATTGCTGGAAGGCTTGCACTAAACGCTCAAAATCCATCCTTCTGCTGTGGGTGAAACGGGCAAGGGGAATTTTGCGACCATTGATTTGGGCATAGAGGAAAGCATTGCCAACATAAGTTTCAACTTTGAGATCCTCCAACTCGGTGAACAAAACTTCTTGAGTTTCGCCACTTGAGCCTAAATTGATGATGCGAAAAGGCGTCACCGCCACCCAACTTTCGCTAAATTGCCCCTCCAATGTCAAATCAGCGCGCAAGACAGCAAGAAGAGGTTCACCGTTAAGGCGCTCTTTCAACTTTTGCCTTAATTCGTCAGGCATCTCCCCTAATGGGTCATAGGTTGCCTGACTATCTGAACCCATCCCAATCGCACCTCACCTTCAAATTTGGGCTTTCCAAAGTTATGAGACGCATTGCATCCTTTTCGGTTAAATGTTAGCACACTTGCACCAGTTCAACTCGCAAATCGCTATTTGTGACCTTTGGTGAGTGCTATCATCTCACTTGAAGCGATTGGCAACTGTGTGGGGTGACCAAAAAATGGATTTGGGCATCAATTTGCATCGGTTTGACAGTGAAATTGCAGAGCAGTTTGATTTGGTTTTGTATCCCATTAGGGAAGTCACTGGTCGGACAAAAGTTTGGTTTGGTAACAGTAAAATTCGCCCAGTCGTTTCTTGCTTTGGTCACACCGAAGCAGCAATGAAGTTCCCCGATTGGGTTGCTGTTTCCGACGATGGCTTGCCTGCGCTGCCAGGGAGAAGAAACTTGCGCGATGGTTTCGCTTGGGGATGGGTTTGCCCAAATGTTGAAGAGCACCGACGAAGTTTGTTGGACACGATAGTTCAAATTGCCTCAAGAGATTGCAACAGTTTGCACCTTGATTCCGTCCAGTTTCCAGAAGCAAACTATTGCCACTGTCACAGGTGCAAGGCGAAGTTTGCCCAAAGTGGCATCAGCGATTGGCTTGATTGGCGAACCTCGGTCATTAACGATTGGGTCGCAACTTTAACCGAGAAATTCGGCAAACCGATTTCGCTAACTGTTCACCCCGACCCATACTTTTTGCGAGAGCGGTTCGGTGTTGATTTGAAGCAGTTGGCAAACTTTGTTGAATGGTTCATGGTGCCACTTTATTGCCTAACTTACGACCTAACCTATTGGATTGACACTTTGCTCTATGCCTTTGTTCGCTTGTCACCTGTCCCAATTTTCGTTGAACTTTACACCGTTGAACCGAAAGCGTTCGGTGTTTTGAAAGCGATGGCAACAGTTGCAAAGTATCCTGTCGCTGGCATCATTTTTTATGACCCGAAAGGTGAAAGGGTTCTAGAAATCGCCAAGATTTTGCGAGAGGACAAGAAAGTGCGCGAAATCGTTTCATCGCATCCAAACAAAAACTTCCGAGAACTAACGCAACGAATTGCAGAGAGCCTTAAATGATTTAGGCTTTTGAGAGGCAGAAATTTGGGCAGTTCGGCAAGTCGGCAAATCGTCAAGTCGGGAGATGGGCGGGAATTTAACCCCTTCTATCCTTGCAGTCTCAGAATTGGGTGCAATGGCTCTGATATTTTGTTGCCCAGTTACGATAGCAAAATTTTCACTACCAACAATGTCAAGGCGATTAAACATCCTTTGCAATTTCGTCTTGCACCCCGCACATCGCACTCCGCACCTCATTAAAGGGGTAACTTCACTGGCTGACCTGTTTGAGCCGAGCGGTAAATTGCTGTCAAGAGTTCAAGGGACTTGCGACCTTCACGACCGTCGCAAACAAGCGGTGCTCCCTCGCGTATTGCGGCGACCATGTTTTCTGCAGAGTTGGCGAATGGCGGCTCAATCTCTAGCGGCGTTACCGATTCGTCGCGGAAAAACCATTGAACTTGACCGTTGACATCCATGATTGCGCCACCTTTATCGCCGTGAATTTCAATGACGGCATAAGCGTCTTTAGGAAATGTGGTCGTGCCTAAAACCGTTCCCAGAGCGCCGTTTCGGTAGCGGAAAATGGCAACGCCCAAGTCTTCAGTTTCAATCTCGTGGGCGAAAACACCGATTCGCGCCGCCTCAACGCTTTCAACCTCACCGCCATGCCAAACGAGTTGGTCAATCAAGTGAATTGTTTGGTTCGCCAAAGAGCCTCCACCATCGTAACGCCATGTCCCTCGCCAACCGCTTCTGCTGTAATACTCCTGCGAACGAAACCATTTGAGCCGACCTTCAAGCAAAATCAGTTTGCCAAACAAACCGTCCACGATTGCTTGATGGATTTGCCAACCGCCTTTCAGGTAACGCATATCAAAGTCAACGAGCAGCAACTTGTTATTTCGTTCCGCAGCCTCAATCATTGCGTCCGCTCGTTCCAAAGTCACTTCCATCGGTTTTGTGACGATTACATGCTTGCCCGCTTCAAGGGAAGGGATGGCGATGTCGGCGTGAAGTCCCGAAGGCGTCATGACCCAAACGACATGGACATCATCGCGTTCAAGGAAAGTTTTGAAATCCGTGTGCCATTCGCATTCAAGTTCCTCGGCAACCTTTTTAGCCCTTTCCTCGTTGATGTCAACGACGCCGATAAGTTTCGCTCCTTCCGTCCGTTTGACCATTCGTGCTCGGTTTCTCCCCATTCCCAAGCCGACAACGATAAAACCAACTTCATTCTTCATGTGGCTCACCTCCGCCTTTACCGCTTAACTTTGTCACAGGACAAGTTGGATTTGCCAATCGCCACCATAGTGACCAATTGGCAAAGCACGCAAATATCCAAATCGCAATGACGGCGGGGAGTGGTGGGAACCAACCCTGCTTCAAATCCCTCGTCATCGCCCAAACCAAAAAAGTTGCGGAGAAAGCGAAAAGCGTGAGAATGAGCGAGCAGGCAATGATGAACCTTTTCAGTGGCAGCGAATTTGACGAATTGAGCGGTTTGGGGTTCCTTCGCTGAAAAATCCACCGCACAATGAGCCCCCAGAAGACAATGCCGAGGAAATTCGCCTTTGCGCCGGTTCTCCACAAGTCTTTGAGTTCATCAAACCAACTTTTGTGCGGGTTGAATTCACCCCCACTCACTCGCTCGCGAAAATAGATTGTAGCGCATTTACCCTCTTTCAACGCTTTTGCGACCCTTTCGGGCGTGTTTGCCCACTCGGGCAAAACTGTCGCCGTGTCAGGTGTGTAATCGCTGCGAAGGTCAAGGCTTCCGAGCGCTGCAAGTTTTCGCTTCTTGCACAAGGCTTGCAATTTTTCGTCTCCCAAAACCGAGCCATTGACAATCTCAAAACCATCAACTCCCCACTCAACCAACTCCTCAACGCTGTGTTTACTCGTCCAAGGGTGCGCTGCGATAACAAATCCGTTTTGCCTTTTCGCCTCTCTTATTGCGCTGGGGACATCAAAATCTCGTGGTGAAATGTCGCTGCGGATATTGAGCAAGACGAGATGGGTTTTACCGCGAAACTCCTCGCCGACCAAAACTGTAACTGGCAATTTCGTTCGTTCAACAAACTGACGAGCAATTTCACCACCCTTGACAGTGTTGCTGTCGGTGATAGCGGCGACTTTGTAACCACGACGCAAATGCCATAACACTGCTTGCTCCGGTGTCAAAAAGCCATTTGACTGGGTCGTATGGGTGTGAAAGTTAGCGAGGACAAAAGATGCATTTTCAGGCACAATCCATCTCGCACCGAAGGGCACAACTGCATTAAACCAATTGACAGCAACGAAACCACCTGCGACCGTCAGCAAGGTGTTCAAAGCAGCAATCGCTGCTATTGTCAGCCTATGCCACCAAACTGTCCGCACTCGCCAAACGACCGTTAAGCCGACAAGCAAAGTTAGCAGTGAGTAAGGAATAGCCAACCATTTCGCATGGGGATAGCCTGAACTTATCATTGCGATGAGCCATCGGAATGGTTCAAAGGGAGCAAACCAAATCGGAACAGGAGTCCATTCAACCTTAACCATCTGTGTTGCCAACCTACCAAGTTTCTCACCTTCTGAAGTTGTTGCAAACCAAGCCAACAAATCCATTCACATCAATCCCCTTCTCATTTGGGCACATTTCCCATTTACGACCTGCCTCGCTGCTAACTTTTAACTTTTCGTATTTGGCAAAAGCCAAAGGGAAATTATGAGCCAGCCTGCAAAGACAAACTTTAGGCAAAGAATTGAGGTGGTGCTAAACTTTTTATGACAAGTAAGTTGCCCGAAAAAGTGATAGGACTTACGCAGTTGATGTCATTTTGTGTAGGGGCGGACGATAGTCTGCCCGAAAACATCCTTGGGGTTAAAACTGCCCTTGCTGGCGGCTTAGCAGCCGCCCCTACATCAAACTGCGTAACTCCTAAGTGAGGCGAATGACAATGGTGCGGGACGAGTTAATTTTTGAGTTACGCAAAATTGTCGGCTCAAAAGGTATCATTACTGACCCGAACGAATTGGTAGTTTACGAAACGGACGGCTTGTCCGTCTTCAAACATACTCCCGATTTGGTTGTGTTTCCGAGGAGCACTGAAGAGGTTGTGGCAGTCGTTAAAACTTTGCGACGATATAAAATGCCGATTGTTCCACGAGGAGTTGGGACTGGTCTTTCAGGCGGTGCTTTGGCGGAGCGTGGTGGTGCAGTTGTGGCTACGACGAGGATGAACAAAATCCTTGAAATTGACATTCGCAACAGGTGCGTCCTCGTTGAAGCGGGTGTGGTTAACATCCACATAACAAATGCGGTCAAACAGTGGGGTTACCACTTCGCTCCAGACCCTTCAAGTCAGGTCGTTTCAACGATTGGTGGCAATATCGCCGAAAACGCTGGCGGTCCACACACACTCAAATATGGCGTGACGACCAACCATATCTTGGGCATTGAAGTCGTTTTGGCTGATGGCGAAATCCTTTGGCTGGGTGGGAAAACGGAAGAAAGTGTTGGCTACGATTTGCGAGGGGTTTTCATTGGCTCAGAAGGGACTTTCGGTATTGTCACAAAGGCTTGGGTGAAGTTGACCCGTAACCCTCAAAGTTACCGAACGATGAGGGTTTCCTTTCCAACAGTTGACGATGCAGCACAAGCGGTTTCGGACATCATTGCTGCTGGGATAATCCCCGCCGCCGCTGAATTTGTTGATTTTGTTGCTTTGAAAGCGCTTGAGGAAGCATTTGGGTTGAAACTTCCAGAAGGAACACAAGCCCTCTTGGTCATTGAACTTGACGGTTTGGAAGTCGCACTGGATGGGCAGGCTGAGCGGGTGATGGAAATCTGCCGAAAGAACAAAGCCGTTGAAATCCTCCTGGCTCGCAATGAGCAAGAAAGGACACAACTTTGGTTCGCTCGGAAAAGGGCATTCGGTGCGCTGGGTCGCTTGACACCAAGTTACCTAACGCAAGACGGGATGGTTCCACGCAGCAAGTTGCCCGAAATGATGAGGTTCATCTACCAAGTTGCAGAAAAGCACCACTTGAGAATTGCCAATATCTTCCACGCTGGCGACGGCAATTTGCACCCTTGCATTTTGTTTGATGAGCGAAAGCCAGAGGAAATTGAACGGGCATTGAAAGCGAGTGCTGACATTTTGAAACGATGCGTTGAGGTCGGTGGCTCGGTCACTGGCGAACACGGAATTGGACTTGAAAAGCGCGCTTTCCTGCCCTTCATGTTCACAAAGGATGAACTTGCGGTCATGAGCAAAGTCAAGTCAGTTTTTGATCCCGACGAAGTTTTCAACCCGGGCAAAATTCTCCCTGAAGATTCAGAAGCAGTTGAGCCACAAATTGTGGGCAAGCGAAGACCAGCAGCGATGTGAATGACGACTGTTCTTTTCGGGGTGAAAGAAGTTGAGCCTGAAAAGGGAGAGTTTGCCTATTTCTTTCACAGTTTCTTTCCTCATCGCTATACTTGCTGCTTTGGGTTTGACACTTTCCGTTTACGGAGACTCTTGGCTCGTCCCCTGGCATGACGAAGTTGTCATAGTTAGGTTGGCTCAAAACCTCGCTTTAGGAAAAGGCTTCCGAAATGACTTGCTGGACGATTTGCTACCTGGCGCCGATGAAAAGACTTATTGGCAAATGCCCCTTTACCCTTTTACCTTGAGCCTTTGGGGCAAAATGTTTGGGTTTGATTTGGACTCACTCAGGTGTCTCAACAGAATGGCAGGCATCCTTTCTTTGGTTTTGATGTTTCTGCTGGCTTCTCGCTTGGGGCTGTCTTCAACAGCGATTTTATTTGCCGTTTTGTGGACTGCTACTGATTTGACATTTCAGTTTTCAGCCAATTTTGTCCGCCCCGAAATTTGGGTTAGTTGCATGCTGCTTTTAACATCACTTTTGCTTGCTGTCCGAGTAAACTTGAACCTTAAGGACGGCATATTGCTTGGGTTCATTTCTGGTCTGGCTGTTTTCTTTCATCCCATTGCTTTGCCTTTTTGGTTGGTCACTATGGCAATTTTCGTCAAACGCTCAAGTTGGCGAAACGGATTTTTCTTCTCCCTGCCATTTTTCCTTTTTGCATCCCTTTGGCTCATTTATGCCCTTCAAGGGTGGGAGATTTTTCTTGTCCAGATGAAAGCACACTTTTTGCACAAGCATTATTCCATCACTGACAGGTTGGCTTTTTTGGTGGGTTCAACTGCTTGGGGCATTCGGTTCTACATCGGCATACCGTTGAACACACTCCCCTGGCTCATCCCTATCGCTGCGATGGTTTTGGTCAGATTGAGAGAGGGATGGTTGCTGCCGAGATGGTTTTTCGCTTCCACAATTGTCCTTTACCTGACAGTGATGCTCGGCGCTGAGGCATGGTATCCTTCCCTGTTAGTTCCCTTCGGTTATCTGATGCTGGCTGCGTTTGCTGACCACTTGTTTCAAAAGGCTTCAACGAAATTTGAGCGATTGGTGATAGCGATGGCTGCTTTGGTTTGGTGGTCATATCAAGCCAGTGTTGTTGCGAAGCACCTCTCGGCAGTTCCGACCATTCGCCAACAGGTGGCAAAATTTGTTGCTGAGGTTGAAAGTTCACTGCCACCTCAAGCAACGATTTTAGTCGGTTCGTTCTCGCCTGATCCGACGCTTGCTTTGTTGAAGCATCGTCCTGATCTGAGGATTTATTTGTTGATGCCATCCCAGATGGTGAGCACTAAAGCCTTGAGGCAGTTACGCACTCGCTTGACTCATTTGCTGGTTCATAAGGAAGCGCTTGTTAAGCCTTTGCTTAAAGGTCATGAAATCAAGCGATGGCAGTTTGATTATGGCGGTCTGTCAGAGGTCAAAAAAAATGTCATCGTTTTTCTGTCAGTGAACGAAGAGTGACAAAATAATGCGTTGCGAATGGAACGATGAGAAACTCGCAGGGTCAGTTTTCACCTGCCCCAATTTGTATTCGGATTTTGTTCGCATGTGCTTCATGAGTTTAGAGCCGAAAAAATCTGAGAGGAGGGCGAAAACTTTGGTTGAAGCAGCAATTTCAGTGTCGGAACTTCAGGAGCGTTTGAGCAAATTGCCGAGGGTTTCGTTGGGCACTTTGCCTACCCCCCTTGAGCCTTTGCCGAGAATTTCTGAAATGCTTGGCGTTCAGATTTTAGTCAAGCGTGATGACTTGACTGGGCTGGCTTTCGGTGGGAACAAAACCCGTCACCTTGAATTTGGGCTTGGGCAAGCAATCCAAGAAGGTTGCGATGTGGTCATCAACGGTGCTTCTGTCCAGTCAAACTACTGCCGCCAAACGGCTGCTGCATGTGCGAAACTTGGACTCAAGTGTGCCCTTGTCCTTCGCCGTCTGCCTCAAGTTGAGGCTATCAAAGTTGAACCTCAGGGCAACTTACTCCTTGATTACCTTTTCGGAGCAGATGTCAGGTTTGCCGAACCAGATGAAGATTTGGAACTTGTTAAGGAGCAAGTTGCCGATGAATACCGAAGCAAAGGTCACAAACCTTTTGTCATCCGCTATCCAGATGTCTCAGGTGGTTTCGGTTACCTTGTTTGCCTTTTGGAACTTTTTGAGCAGTGTCGTCAGATGGGAATTGAGCCAACCCACATCATTCATAGTTCTTCAACACCAACTCAGGTGGGATTTGTTCTCGGTGTAAAAGCCTTAGGGCTTAACTGGAAAGTGATCGGTGTCTCTCCGCTTAAGCATAATGGGACTCCGCAACGCATTGCTGAAGTGAGCAACTTAGTGGCGGAAAAACTCGGTTTGAACTTTAGAGTTTCGCCGCAGGAAATCAACTTCACAACAGAGTTCGTTGGTGAAGGTTATGGATTGCCCACGCCTGAAGGAATTGAAGTGATGAAGTTGATGGCTCAAATGGAGGGGATAGTTCTTGACCCAGTTTACACAGCAAAAGCATTCGCTGCCATCATAGCAATGGCAAGAAAAGGTCAACTGACCAGCGAGCACAAAGTCATTTTCGTCCACACTGGCGGAACACCAGCAATTTTCGCTTATCAACCTGTGCTCGTTGATGCACTCGGAGCGAAGAAACCTTAATGGCATCCGAAAAGTAGTCTGTAAAGGCGCGGTTTAATCGGCTAAACCCCAATGACTATGACTTGCTATGCGTTGGAAGTTTGGTGAGGCAAGGGGCGATGGGGAATGCGAATTAGCATAGTCGCAACTTTAATTTTTGGAGCGTCGGTGGCAACAATGGCTCAATCGCTACGATTGACCGAAGTGACCCTTACGCCGATGCTTGTTCGCCCCAACTTGGTCGCTAACTTCAGTTTTGAAGATGTCCAGACCGATGGTATGCCGACAGGTTGGGTTTGGGACAAACGCAACACCGATGCAACTTGCACCGTTGACGAAACTCAGGCTCATAGCGGTAAGCGTTCACTCAAGTTCACCAACGGCACTCCTTTTGGTGCTCATGTTTATGGAACGCTTTGGACTGCTAAGCCAATTAAACTGAAACCGAACAAGCCTTACACCCTAAGCGCCTACATCAAATCTGATGACCCCGCCATCGCTTGGGTTGGCGGCGGGCACGATTGGCAATTTCGGTTACATTTTCCCCCAACAGGTGGCAAATGGCGAAGGGTTTGGATGACTTTCACGCCGTCGGAGCAAGACGCCGAATTCGTGCTGCGTGTCGTGACGGAATCGCCGACGAAAGGCTTCTGGCTGGACGATGTGAAACTGGAAGAAGGAAACGAGCCGACGATATGTGAACCTGCCGATGAGCAGTGGCTATTTGAGCCACTCCACTCAGAACAGTTGATTGAAGGCGATGGTGTTTTTGAAATCGTCTTCAACCTGTTTGCCCCCAAGTCAGTGCCGAAACTGAGTGTGAATGGGAGCATGGAGTTCGCAAGTATGGTTGCTGTGATGGGTGGTATGCCTTTTCCACCACTACCTTCACCAGTCAAACGCACTATATCCCTTGAGCGTGGGGCATGGAATCTCGTTGTGACTGGCGAAGCCAGAGAAGTGGATGAGATACCCCGTGTCATGGAGGTGCTGTTGCTCATCGGAACTAAACCTATCGCGCGGGCAGATACGGTAGTTTTTTACTACTCGCCATCAAATGCTCAAAAGCGTTTGAGTCGCCTTCGGGAAAAGTTAAATGAGTTCAAGCGCCTTCTGGACGAAGTTCGTGCGAAAGGATACGACATCGCTTACCCGCTGGTTACTTTCACCGTTTTGGAAAACTTCATCAACTACGCCGAAGAGGATTTGCGCCATCAAGTCGCTAAAGGCTGGCAATGGTGGATTAACCAAAACGCCGATGCGCGATGCGACTTGGATAACAAAGTAGCACATTCAGGGCGCTATTCCGTCCGATTGACCAACCGAACGCCTTTGCAGCCTCATGTTTATGGCACATTTCACCTGACTCAACCCGTTAAGTTGCAAGCGGGCAAGCCCTACACACTGAGCGCATGGGTGAAGTCAGACGATCCTGGCACAGCATGGATGGGTGGCGGAAGCAATTGGCAATTTCGCTGCTACTTCAAACCGACGGGCGGAAAGTGGCAGCAGTTTACATTGACTTTCGTGCCATCTGAAGCCGACACGGATTTTGTCGTTCGGTTCAACACAGACAGCGAAACGGAGGGCATTTGGATTGACGATGTGGCACTCGTGGAAGGCGAGCAACCTGACCCGAAAAAGCCTAACCTGATTTTCAACCCAAGTTTTGAACTTGTGCGTTCTGAAGTGATCCGTGCCTTCATGCAAATTAACGACATGGAAGAGATGGCAAGACGATTAGAGCGACAAATCAATAACGCTTTTCGTCAACCCGTCCCCCGTCCCTCGTCCCTCGTCCCGTTCTTTGAAGTCCCTCGCTGGACAGGCACTCAGCGTCCGAAAATCTCTGGTCCATCCTTCATCGCCCCAGTCACCTTCCCATCTCGTCCCTCGTCTCCCGTCCCTCGTCCCGTCTTCTTTGTCGGCTACGGTCACTTTGGTCAAGTTCGCGCTGACATTGAAAAGTTCCCTCGCTACGGCACCAACATCATCCAGATTGAGTTTGGACCAAGCAGCGTTTTTCCGAGAGAAGGCGTCGTGTCGGATGCTCCCATTCGCGAAACGCTTGCTGTCCTTGACCGCGCTGCCAAAGCGGGCGTCGCTGTGAATTTGCTCATCAGCCCCCACTACTTCCCGCAATGGATGCTGGAGAAGTATCCGCACTTGCGCAAGCGACGGGAAGGGTTTTTGCAATACTGCATTCATGCGCCTGAAAGCCAAGAATTGCTCAAGCGTTACATCGCCACGATAATCCCGCCTCTGAAAGACCATCCCGCATTGCACAGCATTTGCCTGACCAACGAACCTGTCAATGTTGAAGAGCCATGCGAATTTGCGCTCCGCGATTGGCACAATTGGCTTCGCAACCGTCACGGCGACATCCAAACACTCAACCAACGATGGGGAACGAACTTTCGTCACTTCCCAGAAATCCCGTTGCCTAATCCTTTTGACCTGTCCCATGTCCCTCGTCCCATGTTCCTTGATTTCGTTCGCTTCAACCAAGAGTGGTTTGCTAATTGGCACAAAATGCTCGCTGATGCAATCAAAGCCATCGCACCTGATTTGCCCGTGCACGCAAAAGGGATGACTTGGACGATGGTGAACGACCCTGATGTTCGTTATGGCGTGGATGCTGAACTGTTTGCGTCATTCAGCGACATTAATGGCAACGACAGCGCCAACATGTATGCGCACGGGAAAGGTGAATTTGCTCAAGACTGGTTACTCAATGCGATGGCGTTTGACTTGCAGCGTTCCGTTAAAGATGCGCCCGTGTTCAACAGCGAAAACCACATCATCGCTGACCGCGAGACTCGCTACATTCCACCAGAGCATGTTCGTGCAGTTTTGTGGCAAGGTGCAATCCATGGACAAAGTGCAACGACAATTTGGGTTTGGGAGAGAACTTTTGACCCGAAAAGCGATTTTGCTGGAAGCATCATGCATCGCCCCGCTTGCACTGAAGCGGTTGGGCTAACTTGCCTTGACTTGAACCGACTTGCTGAAGAAGTGACAGCGTTGCAAAAAGCGCCAGCGCATGTTGCGCTCCTTCACAGCGTCTCTTCGCTTGTTTGGGATGGTGGTCGCTACACCGATTGCCGAAACAAACTCTACACGGCGCTAACTTTCACAGGCGTAAAAATCGGTTTCGTCACGGAGCGACAACTTGAGCATGGTATTGTGCCCGATGTGCCAGTTTTATTCGTGCCAAACATCGTCCACATCTCTGATGCAGCCTTTGAAACTTTGAAGCGATACAAGGGGCGTATCGTCCTTGTTGGGAATAGCGATTTGCTGAGCAGAAACGAATACGATGAGCGACGGAACGAGAGGCGAGGGGCGCAGGACAGTTGGGAACGGATGGCGTTTGAGTATGGCAAGACAACTTGGCGGGATTTGTGGCAAGTGCTTTTGACAAAGTTGAAATATTTGGGCGTTAAACCTCTCGTTGAAGTTCGTAGTGAAACAGAAGAGCCAATTTGGGGCATTGCATGGAGATGCGCCGAGACCACCAACGGCATTATCGTCAACCTTTGCAATTATCGCCATGACACTGTGAAAGTGACATTGTGGCACAACGAGAAACCAATAGGCGGAACAGATTTGCTCAATAACGAAAAATCCTCAGGCAGTTTTACCCTTTTACCGCTTCAAATTCGCCTTGTTCAAGTCAGCATCAAGTAGGGCAGGGGCTTTGCCCCCTGACGATTTTTTTCCTCGGCGCATGACAGAGCATGCGCCCTACAACTTTTCGGCATTAATGTAGGGCAGAAACTCTGACCCCTGACGATTTTTTTTCCTCGGCGCATGACAGAGCATGCGCCCTACAACTTTTCGGCATCAATGTAGGGCAGAAACTCTGACCCCTGACGATTTTTTTCCTCGGCGCATGACAGAGCATGCGCCCTACAACTTTTCGGCATTAATGTAGGGCAGGGGCTTTGCCCCCTGACGATTTTTTTCCTCGGCGCATGACAGAGCATGCGACCTACAACTTTTCGGCATTAATGTAGGGCAGAAACTCTGACCCTTGACGATTTTTTTCCTCGGCGCATGACAGAGCATGCGACCTACAACTTTTCGGCATCAATGTAGGGCAGAAACTCTGACCCCTGACGATTTTTTTTTTTCGTCGGCGCATGACAGAGCATGCGACCTACAACTTTTCGGCATTAATGTAGGGCAGAAAC
>Ga0209289_100271_pt1 | contig 30426 bp, 41 predicted proteins | sample GXS110809BmetaG_FD_184121 | JGI IMG/M metagenome (GOLD analysis project Ga0209289, IMG submission 184121) | Hot spring microbial communities from Gongxiaoshe hot spring, China to study Microbial Dark Matter (Phase II) - GXS 110809B (SPAdes)... ...
CCGCTCTCTTAAGTTTCCTCCTCAATCCCCTTCTTCTTCTTCTCCTCCTCCTTATCCCCTTTGCAAGCTCCCCCATCATCTCCTCTACGAACCTCCTAATATAAATGTATTCATTATACCTTCCAAAGTTATCCCTGATATACTCCAGAACCCCAAGAACTTCCTTCCACCTTTTCTCTTTGATATAGGTTCTGAGCCTCCTCTCTATATCCACCCATTCCCCATACCCCCTTATAAACTTCTCCTTCCTCTCAAAATACTCCCAAAAATACCTGAGAATTCTGATAAGGTTCTCGAACTTCTCCATCATATGAGCAACCCCTCATCAATGATGAACCTTATTTCATTGTAAAGTCTCTCAAGCATTCTCAGGTTTTTCATCAATGACGGATTTTTCAGTTCGAGCATTTCCAGTATTCTCATACAACCGCTGAAGTTATTGTTTATAAAGAACCTCTTAAGTTCCTTTGATTCAAACCTCCCAAGAGTTTCCGATACCCGTATTATCTGACTGAGTGTCTCTCTCTTTATATCTCTGAACGCACCAACCTTCTGTAATAGAAGCCTCATACTATTAATTTACTCTCACTCAACAATGATGAAGTGAAAGTTATATACCCTCTGGCATCTTGGACATTTGGCTTTAATTATCAGGGCTATGTTCTTCACCTTAACATTCTTTTTCTCGAGTATTGATTTATAGAGATTTTCAATATCCTCTCCTCTTCCTCTGAATTCCACATCTATCGCATTTAGTATTTCATCACAACAATTAACCCCATATTCCATAAGCTTAATTTATATCTTATGAAGGTTCTTTTGGCTGGAGGATATTTAGCTCCAAAGAGTTTTTACAAATCTCTGACCAGATTATTCCCGTCAGTTGAATTCGTAGGGAATTTTTCTCTATCTTTCAGAAGAAATCTTCCCCCATCTGACATTTTCATAGGTCATTCACTTGGCTGTATCCAAGCTCCCTTCTGTAGAGCTTCTGAATACATCCTCATATGTCCGCCTTATGGAAATGGGATATTCAACTTTCTCTTCAAGGAGGATGTGGATAAGCTGGAGGACCTTATAGAACTCAAGAACCCCTATATCATCTCCGCAATCTTCGACCCGTTCTTCTCTCCTCATCCAAGAACATCAAAGTTCGTATTAACACACTGGAGTATAAAGTCCTCCTCTAAGCTCATAAAAAGATGGCTTGGGATATAATAATCTCCGATATAGATAATACTGTTATAGACCCTTCAGAAAGACTATCCCCCTCTGGGGAATTCATTCCAAAGCTTTGGATGAAGGATAAACCTATCCCAGAGATAATAAACCCTATACGAACTCTGATGAAAAGAGGATACAAGGTTGTGTTTCTGACAGGAAGAAACATTAAGGAAGCTCCATATACTCTTCTCTCGCTGATAAAGTGTGGGGTAATTCTCCCAGATGAACTTGGAGATAAGGCTTTTCTCATACACCACAGGCTAAAAGGGATACTCCCCAACATTGAGTATAAGATAAAGTTTGTGAGAAAGATGATAGAAAGGGGACTAAATCCCATACTCTGGATAGAAGACACCTTCTTTTACGAAAAACCCTCCGCAGATAAGCTGAGAAACTTCACAAAATCCGCTGGTATAACATTTATAGAGATAAAATCCAAAAAGGATTATGCAAATGTAAGTAAAAGATTAGAGAGTTTATTGTTAAATTTAACATAAAATGCTCGTCATAACAACAGGAGATTATAGAGACTTTCTTCTCAATCTTTTGCGTCTTGAAGGGATAAATGCAGAATCCGTCCAAAATCTTGAGAAGAAACCATCCTCATTCCCTGCATTTGTGCTAGATACCTCTCTTTTCCCGAGAATGCTTGATGACCTTGGATATATAAACCTTCCAAGTAAAGACAACATAAAAACTGAGCTATCCAAAGCAGATTATCCTCTCTCAGAGGCCATAACAACCTTTGACTTACTCAAAGGTTCCCATATACCCAAATGCTACAGGGTGGTAAAATGGGATATTTTCTCTTCCTCCCCATTCCAACTCCAATACCTCTACTCCTCCCTAATCCTTCTCAACGCGAGAGAGGAGGAGGTAGAGGAATGGAAATCTCTTCTCTCATTCCACTTGCATCCAAAAACCCGCATAAGAATAGAACGCTGGTTGGAAAGAAATATAAGCTACTCTGTAATCGGAATAAGAACTGGAACTGGATGGCTTGAGACTGGCTTCCTATGCTTATACTCCGCCTCCATCTTCTCTACGGGATTTATAAGCCTTCCCTTCTACTCCTTCTGCCTCCTTATACCCCTTCCGATTCACCACCCGATATTCTCAAAACTCATAAACCTCAAAATAGAGAACACTCCAGCCATAGTTCAGCTCAACCTCCTTTTAGACCTTGATACTGGAACCTCCTATGAAAGCTCTATACACTTTCACCTTAAAACTCCAGTTATTCAAACCCTGCTATTTCTCATTCACAAACACCTGAGAATAAACTCACTTCTGAACTCGTTTGTCGAGAGAACCCCAGTTATATTCTCTGGAGTCTATGCTCTTGGGCTTAGCGCCATCACCAAAGATATAATATCTGTATATTCCAAATCCACCCCAGAAATCCTTAACCTTCACTCTATAACTATCCCGTATTCTGACATCTCAGAGAACATCGCCATCCCAAATCCCACATACTCCAAGGATAAAAAGTCCATAACAATAGACCCATACCCAATTGTAATAATAGGATACGGAAAATCCCGCTCTGAAGTGTTGAACAGCATTCGCAACTCCTCCAAGCCCAAAATTCCAGAGTTCTTCATAAACCCAAGATTTCTTGTCAAGATAAGCCATACCCTAAAAACTCTAATACAATACAAAATCCTCAAAAAGGAGGAGGTGTCCGAATGGATATAAGTATATATAACCCCCCGTTCTCCTACATACCTGAGTTTGAAGGAGAGGACGCAGAGTTCCTGTTCAATGAGTTCGATGCCCTTTATGAGAACAAGGATACGGAAGTCTTCCGCTCCCTTGCAGGAAATAGAGCCAAACCATTCACCCCCAAGCCCTCAAAGTCTATTGTTTTTATAGCTACACATTGCAACCTCTACCAACTCGATATGAGTTTCAAAGACATCGTCGAACTCAACAAGAACAAAACCTTCGTGGGTGCAAGCCCCTACCTTTTTGAATTCGAGATAAACAGAAAAGCTGGGAACCTTCTGGGAAAAAGGCTCGGCTTCTCGATGATTCCCAAAAAGACCATTCACTCCCTTGATGAGCTGAAAAGAGAGATGGAGAAGGGAGGAAAGTATGTGATAAAGAACTATAAAGAGACCATAATAGGTTCGAGGGAATATCTTCTATCCCGAATGGAGGCTTTTCCAGTCTTCCCCTCAGTTCTTGAACCCTATATAGAAGGGATGGATGTGGATTTCTGTTTCTTAAAATCCCGAAACAGAGTTATACTCTTTACCCTCGACTTCCAACACAAGAACATAGGAGAAGACGGAACAGGCTGGCTCATAGGTGAAGCTGGGACTGTCTCGATAGCTGTTGGTGAGGACGAACCAATATATAAACTCTTCCTCAACTGTGTCTCTCTCCCAGTTTCAAACACTTATATATCAGCAACCTTTCGTTTCTCGTTCGATCGGGGGAAACTATACTTCCTCGAGTGGAACACAAGATGGATTGGGTTCCCAGAAGTTTATGAGTATCACAAACTCTTCCTGGATTCTGGAATCTCAATCCCCTCACTTGTAAGGCATTTCATAGATGAAAAACCCATAAAGATAAAACCTAAATCCCAAATCGTTTCCTGTGTTGTCCTGCTCCCTATGAACCCATGCCTTACTCCTGAATTTCTCCGACTTCGGGATGACCCATATCCTGACTACTCCAAACTTATGAAGTTTGGGATTTTCCCTTCCTCAGCATCTGTGATAAATAAAAAGCTTATGTTCCATTCATACGGGGCAATTATATCTCAAACTGGGGAAACTCTCTCTGAATCTATAAATAAGATGTATAAAACCCTCTCCCTCAACCTCAATGTCCAGCACGCAAACTGGAGGACTGATATAGGTGCTCTCCTTCTGGAAGAGGGAGCTAAATACCTTCACAAAGCAGGTCTCATAACAACGAAAACCTATCAAGTTCTTTCCAAGTAATAATTAATCTATAACTATGAGAATAAAGGTCGCAGATATAGTCGATGACTTACAGAAAAACTTCATGAGGATTGATTTCGGTATCACAAAAACCTACTTTGACCTTATGATACGCCAACACGGCATTTGGTCTCGGATAGAAAAATCCTCACTCTGCACCTGCTTTGATGACTTCTCCAGAAAACCTGACCCGACCTGCACTCGTTGTTATGGTATAGGGAGGTTCTGGTTTCCCTACACTTCAGACTACGTATTCTACTTCAACACATCCTCAACTTCCAGGGATTTAGATTTCTCTGGAACAAGAGTAGATGAATTCTCCTCATCATCAAACTGTGTTGTGAGAAGTAATATAATTCTCAGTCCTTATGATAGGCTCAAACCCGAATATATGACTATATCCTTCCAGCTCAGGTTCTCCGATGAAGAAGAGAGAGAATGGGAGTATATAGACCTCCCATACGACCCCACAGGTATTGAATTCATAACCACTGATGATGGTATAATTCCTGGAGAAGACATAGTCCTCTCACACAAACCTCTCAACCCCCAAAATCCCTTGAAGGAGGAATCGAGAATTTACCTCAAAAGGCCTATAAAATCCAAAGCTCTTGTAGTCAAATATTACGCAAGACCCTTTTGGTTCGTCATAGAATCCAGAGACTTCTTCTCCTCCCAAGTGAGCTTGAGGCTACCAAGGGACTATTACGTAGATTACCCGAAATTTGCTGTTTTAAGGAGGTCTGACACCATAACTCTGATATGAAGGTAAGAACAGACGAAAGGTTGTCCAAATCCAATCCCTTTCTCCATCTTGGGGTAGTTATATCCGAAACCTATGTAGGCCCGACTTTTCTCTATGACATCGCTTTACTTGAAGATGGTTCTGTAAAAGGTATTCTGCGACAAGTTCCATACCTTCAGAACCTGCTTGACCAAAAGAGGCTCAAACCTCTGACCTCTATCATTTCCCTGAAAGACAAAGTCGGAGTTAAGGAGATAGAGAGCAAACTATCTGGAGCAAGGTTCAAGGACCTGAGTAAGGTTATCCAACATCTCTTTGTATCCAAAGATGGCTTTCCAGATTGTTCTCTTGTTGTTGTTGGTTTCATAGATGGAAAAAGCCCAATCATTTTAGGAGAAGTTCCCTTCTACTCAACAGCGGAAAAGGTGATAAGTGATAAGAAGATAACGAGGTTTTGGGAGTCTGAAAATATAAGGTATGTGAGAAAACACGACAAAGATGACTCTGAGATAGAGATAAACATCGACAACAATTTGAAGCTCAAATTAGATGGGAATAAGGACATCAAGATTAACTGCAACTTCCCATCCACAGAACTCAAAATAGACACCTCCTCAAAGAAGATAGAATACTCTGACAATTCAATTACCATAAAGATTGATAACGGGAAGATAGAGATAACTGCTAACTCTGAAGTCAAGATAATCTCAAATTCTAATGTTCTTATTGACGGAAACCCGACAATCAAACTTGGTGGAGATGCGGCCTCTATGAACGTCAATAACCTTCCAAACTGTCTCTTTACTGGAGCCCCCCACTCTACCCAAATGAAGGTAAAAGTCCCCTGAGCATAGGTTCATCTGCCATCACTATCCTTCCATCATCCTCCATCCACCATCCACTAACCTCAAGCTTCATTGTCCCTCCCCCAGTATCTGATGTATAATGAACTGATACTCCATTTATAAACCCTACAAACTTGACCTTCTCAAACTCAAGAACCACAACCCTCGCTGGCTGGATAAATGGATTGAACGGAATTTCAACATCAATGTTATAGGACGTGAAAGCCTTTATCATCATCCCCTTGAAAAGAGATAGTGAATCATTAAACTTTGTCTCCGACCTCAAGCTGAAATCCAAAGACACCTCTCCGCCATCCCTCAGAACTGAAAGTATATCCTTTGTAAATCTATCAAGTGTCGTTGTGAATGATGGAAGAGGCTTTTCTTCCTTCAGGCTTTCATTCACCTTTTTCACAACCCCCTCAACAAAGCTCCTATGCTTATCCACAAATACAATCTTAGATATTCTCAACGTATTCCACCTCCAATTCCCCCAAAAGAGCTTGGGATGAACAAACTTCACAAGCCCCTCCTCTCCAATCCCGAACACCGACGGATTTACACCAGAAGCTTTCCCCCCAACACTCCAACTTAAGCTTGTGATGTATTCATAGGGTATAACATATCCTCTATCAAGTCCTTTACTCTTTTTGGCAAATGGTTCAGATAGACTTTCAACTTTAAGGAGGTCTCCAAGTGTCAGAGGGATAAATGAATGCACAACTTTAAATGGACTTGATTCATCTTCAAAAGATACATAATCTCCAAACACATTTAGTTCTTCCTGATAGACGGTATCAGAAAGAAACATCAGAATACTCTGACCCATATTCTGCTGTTGCGCAACTTCAGATATGGGAAAAGACATATCCCTGAAGCTCTTATCAAAGAGGTAGTCCTTAAAATCCGTCCCCCTATCAAACCTGAGGTCTATCCTCATAACATCTCTGAGAACCTCTGAGAAAGTTTCAAGATATATACCAGCAAACCTCCCAGAAGCCCAGTTCTCTGTCCCCCCCTTAAGCTTTTTGTAAAGAAGGTTGAGAAACTTCAAAGACCCAATCTTTATTCCTCCCCCTTTTTCCTCCACCTCAACTTTTCTAAACCTCAAAACAGTATCTCTCCCCTCCTTCACAACCTCCCCAAGAGACAAAAACCCAAGGTCCGTTGGAGATGTCTCCGTAAGGATATAACTCCAGTATCCCTCAAGTCCAAGTGTCAATTTCCCTTCCCTGTTCTGGTTCCTGAAATTTACAGAAGAAGACCTGACAACTCCACAAAACAGAGGAATTTGCTCCATACCCCTCCAGTCCTCAACATATATCTCAACAGAAGGCACTCCCTTTACAACATCAATTCCCCCATAACTCCTTATAAACTCCGCAAACATCAATGGAGCAGATGACCTATACTTCTCCCACATCCTGACCCTTTTTTCCCAAAACCCAGTCCTGTTGACTGGAAACTCTGTAGAAATCTCAACATCCACTCTCCCCCCAAGAGGACTTAAAGTTCCACTTAAAGACAAAACCTCAAGCCAATCAGATAATATCTCACCCTTGAACACATCTCTGATGTAAGCTACAACCCTCATCTGGCGTATTCCTTCTTCATACTCCTTACCACCTTCTTCTCCCCTCCAATAGTAAGTCTGACCTCTACTGGTTCCTTTTTCACCTCCCTCATCGCTTTCCTCGTGTTCTGCTGAACCGCTTCGGTATTACTATTGACTGCAGAAACAAAATCCTTGATAGCTTTTGTTAGCTCTCCATATATCTCTTCAATCTTCTTGTGCCCAGTTTTCTGGTCCGTCATCGCTCCCCCAAGCTCCCCCATAGCTCTCGTTATAGTCGGTATAGTATTAACGAAAGCATCCACCCACTTTGACACCCCACCTATCTGCTCCGTCATCCCCTCCGAAACCTCTTTGAAGCTCTGAGCTATACCCCGAACATCTTCTTTCCTCACCCCAAAAAGCTTCATAATTACTGGAGACATACCCTCTATCAGCTTCCCGATAAGCCCTATTGCCTTTGCTATCCCCTCTCCGATAAGAAGTATAGCCTTTACAATATACCCCACTCCTGCTGAAATCTCTCCAAATATCTTTATCCCCGTATCCATAATCGACATCCTTATCTTCTCAAACTCCATTTTCATCGATGCATATATACCATTTACAGTTTCAAATGTTCTGGCTATCTTTGTAAATGCCACCGCATTCTCAACAGCAATATATCTCGTGCTCTTGGCTATCTCCTCGGATAGCGAAAGAACTGCAGACTTACCCTGTTCTTCCAACCCCCCTGTGATGTCCTTTCCAACAGACATCACCAAACCTCCAATTGTTGTCTTGAATGTCTCTGGTAAATCTGATTGCAAAGCATACATAATCGTAGCAAGGTTATCAACTACCCCCCTTTGGCTCTTCGATAACTCCATTATAGCTCCGAACAGGTCTCCGCCCATCTTCCCGACCTCCTTAGCTATCAACCTCTGCTCCTCTGTGCTCAGACCAAACACCTGATACGCTTTTGAGAACTGCTCACTGAAATCAACTCCCGTCCTCTTTGTTATCTCCGCAAGCTGAGAGAAGCTCGTCCTAAAAGAGAACATGGATGCAAGAAGGGGGTTCATACCCTTGGAAATCATCTCCGAAAACGTCATCAATCTCGTCAGCCTATCAATAACATTCCCTTGACTTCTTGTATTCATATCCTCAAGCACCCTCAAAGTATCCTCAGCAAGAGCATACGACCCCTTGAAAAACCCTCCAAATGCCTTTATTATTTCCTTCGCAGATTCCCCAGATGTCTGACCGAATACTGCTGAGAGATTGGATGTCATTTCAGAGAACATCCTCATATACTGAAACGTAGCCTGCCTTAAAAGTGGTGCAACAAGACCAGACTCCTTCAGGACAGCAGACATAGTCTTGTCTATTTCCTCAAGAGCATTATAAACCCCTCGACCTATGGCATTGGCTGTCATCCCCGAATACGACACAATCTTCTGTAAATTCGATACTGTCTCATCTAAACCCCCTACCCCTTTTGACCCAAGTATAGCAAGCTTCCCGAGAAATCCCGAAAGTATATCCCCAGTATCCGAAAAGCCCCTCGCAATACCCGATAGTATTGCCCTCGTCTCAACAAGAATTCTCTCCTGTGGAGAAAGAATACCCGATAAATCCGCCTGACCCCTTCCTATCGCACTGATTATATCCTTCCCGATACTCGCAGCCCATTTTCCTATACTCTGAGGGAGAGCAAGAACTCCATGTATAGCATGCCTGATATCCTGTTGGAACTGTATGGAATCTGAAATCATATCCTTGATAGCATCATATATAAGCTTACCAGTAAGAAGTAATGCCCCAATAGTCCCCGCAATTATCCCTACAGGAGAAGCTCCCCCTCCCATAGCTCCAAAATCCGAAATTCCTCCTCTCATCTCCCCCAATTTCTCAAGCTTCATATTACTCTCGGCCTCAAATCTCGACATTCTATCCGTGTTCTTCTTTATATCCTCCAAAATCTTCCTGACCCTCTCAGCTTCCCTCGAACTAATTCTCCTCACAACCTTTTGGCTCATAACCTCTTTACTTTCCCTTATTCTCTCCATTATCGCGGAAATAGGTCTCAATTCTACTCTCCTTACAGAAGAGGCAAAATCCCTTATTCTCCTGAAGGACTCCTCTACAGACTCAATTAGCTTTTTTATCATCAAATTTTAAGTTAATATCCTTTAACCCTTGGACGAACAGCTTCTCGATTGTATCTATAAACTCATCCCCAGTCTCGTAATAGACTGTCCCATCTTCAGTATATCTTTTAGCCATATCCATCTGCTCTACAAACTGTTGTATCTCATTTTCATTCGCATCTCCTTTTTCCTCAATAACATCCTCATAGAACTCGATTATGAGTTCAGGAAGTGTGTATCTGAGAAATCTCTCGTCTGTTGGAGGAAGGTTATATTTCTTACACCACCATCTCCTGAGAAAGTCCCTTTTTAGGTTTCTCTTCGCTATATTATTGAGCAGAGACCTCTCTTTTACGAAAAAAGCCCTCAAACGCCATATATTCAGCGAACAAAGTAGCTATCACTCCTTCTGGTAGCTCCTCTATATTAACTCCATCTGGTTTCTCCACTATAGCTTTCTCAAGAACTGAAAGCGAGTAGATAAGAATATATGGATAATCCTTGAATGAAACTTTGGTGAAATCTATATTCTCTATATTCTTTGGCTCTATCCCATATTTCAATGATAATTCCTCCATTCTCTTTGACACCTCTATTCTATCCTTAATGGTAAGTAGTTTCATCACAAATAACCCAATCCCCTCTATCTCCACCTGATGCGTTCTTTTAATCCCCGATATCATCAATCTTCCCCTTCCACAAAGTATATAGCGTTGAATGAAACATTATATATGACAAACTCCCTCACCCCAAACCTCGTATCCATCCTCCCAAATTTAGCTCTCTTTACAGACCCTATCTTCTTATACCTCTGCTGTGATTGCGGGTCGAAGGTATAAAGCTCGATATCCATCTCTGGTATAGACAATATCCAGTTCTTCAGCTCGTCAGGTGATGCAGAGTTGAGTCTTGGAACAATCCCTATTCCTGCCTGCTTATCAAGCATTTTATGTAGCGGATACTGGAGCAATCTGAATATCGACACTGTCAGAGAAATTGTATAACCAACAGGCGTGTATTCCAAAGGCTCGAACATACCCACCACCTGCATCGGCTCAAATGCAGTCTCAACAGTTAAAGACCACTCCCTCCCCCATCCTATCAGGAAATCTCCAGCATAAAACAAACACCTTGGTCCTGTTATAGCGTAAGATGACTGCCCTGTTGGGTCAGTTATGGTTTTATACCTTAAAGCCTCTTTTATAGCATCAGCAGATACCTGATTAGCCATACCTATAATTTAATCATCAGGAAACTCCAGGAGGGAAAGCGTAAACATCTACAAATATGAAGTTTATCCCAACAGATAGCGTGCATTCAAAGGAAATTCTGATAACATCCCCTTCCTGCTCTACCTTGATGTTTCTGAATGCTGGTATTACTGTCCCATCCCTTCCAAGGGAACTCACAATAACCCTTTGATTTTGTAGCCCCTCAAGCAATCTTATGAGCGAAGACCTTATAAGCTGTAAGTTTATGGCATCGTTTCTCCTCCCAATAAAAGGAGTAAGCCCCTTTGAAATGGTTTTTGATATAAAGACTATCTCTGTTTGCGCTTCATCAAGCCTCAAAGCAAGATTATCACTTCCTGTATAGCTTGTTATTCCCTTTATAATCCTCCACCCATCTGTCGTTGGTTCTATTGCGAGAACTCCACCAAGTATAAGTTGTTCCTGTATATCAAGGTCCCCCCAATCTATATTTCTCACCACATCCACAACCTTTGGCCTCTTGAATGTAAGAGGTATTCCCACTTCAGTCCCTTTTATCCCTGCTATCTCAAGTGCTAAAGCCCATTCTGGAAACTCAGAAAGTATTCCAGAAGAATTAAACCTCAGAATTCTCTGTGCTACAACTCTAACTCTCGGATTGTTGATAGCTCTCACCCTTGAGATTATCTGTGATAATGTAGTATATGTGTTCTTCGTATCTATTCCAACAATAAGCTCTCTGAAGGCTTTTTTCCTTATATCATTAGACCGCACTGTTGAGGCTATGAACTTATTTATAACTGAATCGCTTGTAGATAATGGTATGACAAAATCCACATCTATCTGCTCGAGTTTAGCTATCACCTCATCCCAATCCCCCAATGTAGCACTCTGTGAAGCTCCACCAGAGAGGTTTGTCTCCTGAACATCAGGGTGAGCTTCTCTCGTTCCCTCCTCCACCGCGAGAACTGGTATAGATGAGAAGAACTTTATCTCCTCTGACACGTTATTCCATATCACTCTCTCCCCACTATCTGGGACGGTAGCATTTCCAGTATTCATAACGCTTATCCTTTCATCAGCATTAAACCAGAGAAGAGACGCCACCACCCCTTGAACTTGATTTATTCTATTTACAAGTTCCCCAAGAGTTCTTATCTGGTCTCTATCGTAGTTTATATCCAAGAGGGTGTTGTTGTTCACATCCGTTATCTCGAATGTAGTTTTTGTTATCTGGACAACTATATCACCACCAGTTTGGTTCTCAATCTTTATCAATCTCTCACCAACCTGTCTTGTTTCATTTATTGACCCATACTTCACAGAAACCTCCACCTTACTCCCTATATCCCCTGCTACTGGGTTCAAAGCTACCACCTTGACCTTAATCTTGTTCCCCTCTGAACTATAGAATCTCGAGTATATTGTGTAGGAGTTAAATACATTCAGTGAAGCTCTTTGCCCCTGATTTACTCTCACGGCAATCACATAAGCTGGAGGGACAGAAGGGGGATTTACAGAGTAGTCCTCAAGTATTGCAAGTCCCTCCAGTAAATCTCCTCCTCTGAAATGTAGCTTAGCTTTTGATATATCTGTCCATACCGTTATCTCCTTTGGTATCCCATCTATTGCCTCCCCAACCACTGCTATCTTCCCGAACACCTCTGATGGGAGTGATTCAAACGCCTCTACATCGACGAATACATAAACTCCAGGATGAATGATAGGTCTTCCGTGAAATATCTGAATTGTCGCCATAATAATATTATAATATAATCTCAATCACATCTCCGACCCCAGATAGGCTTATAACAATTCTCTCTCCTCCCACATCAGACTCAAACACTTCTGATTCGGTAAACACTATCCCGCTTATCGCAAGCTCCCTCCTCCAGACCTGCTGCCCTGCTCCACCGAGTATCTCGAACCATTTGGAATATCCTCTGACCTCAACTTTAGAAAGCTTGAAGAATTCCTGCCTTTCCCATAGTTTCTCCTGTAGAACAAGAAGAAGGTAATCCCCAAGCCATTCAACAAGAGTTGGAGAGGAATGAGCTATATGGACCACCACGCTGGCCTCGTAAGAATGAGGATGGACTACTCCTCCCACTGACTTTATATTGAGCTTAACCCTATGCTTTATCCCCACCTCTCCCCTGACCCTTATCCCGTAAATCCCTACTTTCTCAACCTCCCCTGTGCTCTCAACAACAGACGGGACATAGATTTTCCTACCCTTTCTGAAGACATATATTGTTCCTGCTTCAGCCTCTATCTCTATATCCCTTTCCTCCTCATCATCTGTTCTAAATCCATGTATCGGATGCTCGTCAAGGACTGTGAAGCTCTCTCCCGCTATGAATATAAAGGGAACCTTAGGTGTGCTCGTGTCATACTGAGAGACTATATTCGGCGGGTTCAATAAGGCATGATTTATAAACTCCAAAGGCTTGGGGCAGGCTTTAGCAAGAAGGGGTAAGTAAACAGGCTTAGAAAGCCACTCCTCCTTCTCTGTCGGTATTGATTCTCTGACTATCTTCCATATAAACCTATCAATTCCCGAAATCACTTGCCCTTTCCTCCTTGAGTATTCTCAAGGCTATAACAAACCTCTGTATGACCTCTGGGTTTGACCTCTCCTCCGATAACACAATCTTCAGAAATTCATTCCATAGCTGTTGATACACCACAGGTAGTTTGGAAATGAGCTTTATATTGAGAACCTCGACTATATTCTCAATCTCCATCTCCATCGTTGTTTTCTTATCCTCTTTTTTCACTGTCCCCTCTACTGATGCAAGGAGGTCTATAACCTCCTTCAAAGTCGCTATAGATTCATTTATCGACTGCAGCAACACCTTCCTCTCCTCCACCCTTCCTGCAAGAGATTGCCGTATCTCCATCTGTAGCTTTGATAGAACTGGCGGTATCATGGCTCTAATCCTTGGAATCATACCGAGAATTACCGAAGCTTCCACCTCATTAGTCGCGCTTATAAGCATATTCTCTATAATCTCCTGGATAGGGGGTAATTCATACTCTGGAAGTCCATAATCGTAAAGAAACTTAAGTATCTCCTTCACCACCTCGGCTCTTTCTTGCTCCTTTTTAGATACCATCCCAGCCCTCATTAGTTCCTCTACAACCACATCCCAATTCACATCCCCAATCCTCGATTGAAGGATTATCAGGGCGAGGTTTTTATAAGAATCCCTTGAAGAGAAAATCTGAGAGAGAACTGGGAACTGTTCTGATACAACCTCCACGAACTCCAATGGAGTTTGTGAATCCCTTTTAGGCGGAGCTTGAGTTATAAGCTGCACCAGAGCTGATATTATGGACAATCTTCCTACCCTATCTCTCCTCCCAGACCTCAGTTCCTCTATAAGCTCCTCTATTTTCCTCATAATAAAACCTCCATCCTCCTCGCTTCCTTTTGTAAGTCCCTGACCACTCTCTTCTTCATCCTCCACAAGTCTATCTTTATAGCGGGTATGAATATTTCCCTTATGAAGAATTTGTAAAGCTGCATACTCTCAACAAGACACATCACATCCCAAGTCAATCTCCTCCCCGCATGTGCTGTAAGGTTTCCAGAACCGAAAGCCACCCTTCCAGAGTCCGCCATCATAATCTTCGCATGTATCTTTTCAGAGAAAACCCATATCACCCCTTTAATTCCCCTCATCTCATACACAGTCTTCCTGAACTCATCGTTCACAAGTATAACCCCTTTCTTACCCGATTCCCCGATACTCTCAAGTATCCCTATTGTCTGAGGGTTCTTGGTTATAGAGTATGTGCTTATAAATACTCTTCTACAAGGCTTCTCAACAACCCATCTGAACACATCAGATGTTATATAGCTTGTCAGAACTTTAACTTCATTTACTATCACCATTATAAATTATAAATTATGCTATACCACATAAGTGAGGCTACGGAACTTTATGTTTCCTCAATAGTTCCTGCTCCTCACAACTACAATCTCGTTCCCGATAACCTTATGCGTAGTCTTGAGATTTCAATTAAAGAGGGTATAATTCAACCTGTGATTGTTCGGGAGATGACCCCTTCTGAAAAGGAGAAATTCCAGGCAACATATATGCTTATAGACGGTGAGCACCGTTGGGTTATAGCCAAAAAGCTCGGACTTGATAGAATTCCAGCAGTTATAGTCTCTCGTGTAGATGGGAAATACATAACATATGAGGAGAACCTCAAGCTTCTTATGTCCATCAGGGAGAACAGGGGCGTAGAAAGAGACTTCACTAAAATGCTTCAAACAGTCGCTATTGTGGATAACCTTGACCTTCCTGAAGCCTATTTCCCCTTCAAATTTAAGCAGATACTCGAAGTATTCGAGTATGATGAAAACGAATATCTCCCCGAGATAAAGGAAACCGCTGATGATGAGAAGCATCAAATTCCAATAGACCTTATATTCAGAACCGCTCTCGTGGAGGAGGATTTAGGGATGAGACTTAAAAGAGCTTTCGCAAAGTTAAGGCTTCTGAAGGGAAGACACAGTTGGTCTGAAACTCTGGAGGATTTATGTGAAATCATTGAGAATGAAACAAAACTGATAACCATAACTCCAGAATTTAAGGATGAGGAGGATATAATATGAAGCTCGAAGTTCAAGACATATGCACAGTAGATTACTTTCACGCAATCCCCTGTTATAACGGCAAATGTTCTTCCATCCATGGCCACCTGTCCTTCTTACTCTCAGCCTCTGTTGATGGAGAGCCTTCTGGAGACTTTCTCATAGACTTTAAGGAACTAAAGAGTATCATAAAAACTGTAGCAGAGGAGCTTGACCACAAGATAGTGATATCGAAGAAATACTTCTCGGGTTCCTACAAGTCTGGCGTTCTGATAAGCTGGACTACACCTTCTGGAGATGAGTTCTCTATATCCTGTCCTGCGCATTCTGTTCTTTTCCTTGATGGAGAGGCCACCATAGAGAACATATGCCGATACATAGCAGAAAAATCCCTATCTCTACTTCCAAAGAATATAAAATCTATCACAATAAAGATGACGGAGGGTATACGAAACCTATGCGAAGTGAGCATCTCAAGAGAGCCGAAGAGCTAATCCTGAAATACACAGAGGAAAGAACCCCCATAAGGTTTCTCACCCTTCTTGAGAACTTCACATCTGGCTACTCACTGAGGGCCCTCGATAAATCCATATCAACGGGAATTGTGAAGAATAAATCCATAAACCATCTCATATTTGTAGAGGACATCAGATTTTTCTCCCTCTGTAAGCACCATCTCATGCCCTTTTATGGGACCGTCAAGATCGCCTATTTCCCCAAAAAATCCCTTCTCGGTATCTCCAAGTTTGTAAGGATTGTAAATCACTTCTCAAGACGCTTTCAGCTGCAGGAGGAACTAACCCAAAACATAGCGAACTACCTTCACCAGAAACTTAATTGTCCTGTCTATACCAAGATCACAGCAACTCATACCTGCACTCTCCTCAAGACATCTCAAGCTATAAACTTCACAACACAAGTCTTTGTAGGAGATTGGTTCGATGAAATAAGAAACGAGGTCATCTCCAGGACATAATAAATGAGCTACTACTACCTACATACCTTCGCCACAACATCTCTAAAGTCTCTTCACAAGTTCTTGAAAATCGCCATCTCAAACCTCCCATCAGAACTCATTGTAGAGCTCAAAGAAATCGGTTTCGGTGTCCTCATCTCTTTCTTCTACCTGAAACAAAAACGCAGAACATTTATAAGTTCCCTCAACGAGTTTATGAAAGAGTTCAAAGATTTCCCGATAAAACTGTTCCTCGATAACGGTATTTACACGTATTTCGGTCTGTCCCGAGATGAAATACTCGTCCCACACCTGAGCCTCTCTATCCAAGAAGTCTTTGGTCATCTCATTATCGAGCTCCTCAGAAACCTCGATGAACTTACAAAGATATTCGATGTCATCTGCGTCCCTGATGCTCAACACTACCTCCCACTATCCAACCACACAACCTACGAACCGATAGCTTCTGCCATATCAAAGTCGAAGAGAAAATGCATACCCCTGATCGGAGTAAGAGAAGCAGACCTCAACTTTATCCATTACACCAAAACTGGTGAGTTCCTGTTCCCAACCGAACAACCCCCAGTTCCTCCTGATGAAGAGGTGTTTGAATTTTATGACTCGGTCCTTTTCAAACCCTTCCTATCAAGGGATATACAGTTCGGTATATCCCCAGAAGGAAAGGTTTCCATCTCGGACAGAAAAACATGGCTCTCCTACAAGGTTCTGAAATATTACATCCAAAAAGGCTACTGCATCTGGTCTCACATATACGGAGTAGGGGGAAATTTGGATGACATCATAATCTCCTTCCCCTCTAAACCTCACGTCCTCATCCGCTCTGGTGATTGCTCCTGCGCAACATCGATCACAAAATACGGTGGTAATGTAGAAAAGGCATTCATAGATTGCATAATCACTTCAAAAGAAGACATCTATAGATTTGATTCCGCAATCTCCCCCCGCACCCGCTCTCCCCAATCTGTAAGGAAAAGAAAGGGAAAAATCATCCCCGTTCCTGACCATGAGAATCTTGGAGGAATATCTGTAAAAGGGCATCTTCTGTATATAATAAACATAAACAAGATACTGAAAGGGATACTCTCTAACCATCCTCAGGATTTCATATTCTGATGAGCGTTATCATTCTCGTATCCCCGATATAGTAGTTTTTAGTATAGCAAGCTATATACTGAGGGAAATCAATATCTATAATCTTCACAAACTTCCCACTGTAAAGTGCTCTATCCTCAAGATAATCCTGAATTCTCGCAACCACAAGTCTCTTGAGAACATCCTCCACAAATAACTGCTGTAATTTACACTGCACAAGTAATACTTCCTCCCCCCTCACAGCTATAAGGTCCCAAAGCCCATGGGACCCAGCGGACCTGAACACTATATACCCCATCTCCTCAATGAAAGATTTCACAGCATACTCAAAGTTTCTTCCCTTCTTGTAGCTCATCTTGATAAGAATTCTACATAACTTACATCAATCCTTCTCCTCACCCCATCATTATTCCCCATAGCCCAAACTTCACATATAATAGTCTTAAATGGGTTTTTAACCCACCTCCTGACCTTGTAAAGCCTCGCTGGAGGTAAATCCATGATAACCTCCAACACCTCATCCTCTGGTTTCGTTTCTGCAACAACCATTTCGGTATAAAAGATGGGATGGAATAACTCCCAGGGAATGACCACCCTCCATTTCCCCTCCCTCCTGTTCCCATAAACAGAAAACAATTTGTTGTCCTTTGTATCCCAAAAATCAGCCCAGAGAAGAAAGAAATCAGCATCATCATAATCCAGTTCAAGATTCTGAAAGAAATTAACGGATTTATATGATTTTATATAATCCCTCGCACTTATCTCATCCCTCTCATCTATCCATTTCACAACTATAAGTTTAATATTCTTAACCCCAATTCGTCTATTATCGGATCATCATACTCAAGAAGTTTATCATGCCCTTCAAGCTTCCACTTTTTCGATCTCTTATCCTCCTTAAGCTTCCCAAGATAAATAAGATACTTTCTCAGATCATCTCTCATATCTATCCCCGTTCTGAAGTTTATTCTTATTGACGACTTAGCTGGAGAAGAGAATTTGTTCTTCATTGTAAGTAATACACTTTCTATCCCATCATCATAAGTCTTAATACATCTTATCGCAACTCTGATATGCACAAAATGCTTGAGAGCATATCCCCCTGGTGTCCATACCTTATCTTGGACTGGATAGAAATCATCACCGAAGTTTATCAGAGACCTATACTGATTTATAATCAGAAATATCGTCCCTGTTTTTATCAGAAACTGTGAGAAGGAGGGTATATACCCAGAGATGTATCTGGACATATACCCAATACCCATCTCCTCCTTGTGAGTCGTCGCGGGAAGTGAGTCCAAGATTACAAGCACATTCTGCACTCCAGCTTCCCTGACTTTAAGGACAAAGTCCTTTATCATCGGAAACAACCTCTCAAGTTCCACCTGTGAGACCACAAACCTCTCACTCCTGACGTCAACCCCCATCTCCCTCATTCTTCCTGCATCTATTGAGTTCTCGTTGTCTATATACAAAACCACTCCCTTTTTCATAAAAGCTGAAGCTATAAACTGTGCTATGGTCGATTTCCCCGCTCCCCACTCGCCTGCTAACTCTATCATTCTGCCCGCTGGAAGACCTCCACACCCAAGTATCACCCTATCTAACACCAAAGACCCAGTTGGAAAGACCTCGAACTCGAAAGTCTTATCGAACTCCCTCTTTATATCTTTCAGTTCCATTATCCTTATCCCCCTTCTTTCCTCTTATACCATATTCCTTGTGAGATATAAAATCCCGTCAACCATAACCGCCCCGTTCCATAATTCAAGCCAGATTATTCCTCCCGTAGTCTCCACAATATATACATTCCCCCAAGCATTATCGAATAGAAACAAAGGGACAGGAATCCTTGCAATAGAGTAGAGCATCCCATACCTCTCCACCTTCGGTATCTGCTCTTTCACCTCCTGCATATCAAACACAGAAAGCCTATACCCAATCTTCCCGTTTCTCCTCCATAAAATAGCCTCATACTTTGAAACATTTTGGTGTATAAGTATCAAAGACCCTTCTTCTACGGGAAGATTGTTTATAAAGTATTTCCCGTTCCTTATCTCTATATCCTTTTTACTTATCACCATCAAAGCTGTAATCCCTCCCACTTTTTACCTCATATAATATTCTTATCCTTGGTTCTATCCCAAACTTCTGAAGGAATGATGGAATAGTTTTATCTCTTATCTCCTCGAGAAGACCGTATGGAACTTCTGGAGCTTCAAACACAACGCTATCATGTATCGTTCCCCATATCTTGTATCCTGCTCTCCATATCTCTATGGCAAACCTCAAAGCTATATCTGAAGAGACAGATTGTATCATAGTATTTACTGCAAGCTTCCATATCTCGTGTTCCGATACATAATCCACAAGCATCCTTCTCCTTCCAAACGGAGTTCTGATATACCCGTTTCTCTTCCCCTCCTCTGCAACCTCGTCTCCCCATCTGAAGTATCTCTTCCACTTCTTCTTTATCCCCTTTATAATATCCTCAGCGGTTTTCTCGTCTGTTGAGATAATCGAAGACAACGTCTCTGGTTTGATACCGTAAATTATAGCAAAATTCACTGACTTTGCCATCTGCCTCCTTGTCTTTATATTCTCTGCGGTCTCCTCTAATCCCTCTATTCTGAGGATGATTTTAGCGGTTTCCGAGTGAATATCGGTTGTCTCGGAATTAAACGCTTTAATTATAACGGGGTCTTGAGATAAAAGACCTGCAACTCTCAACTCCGCTTGAGAGAAATCAACAGATATAACCATATTCCCTGGTTCTGGTATAAAGATAGACCTCAGAACCTTCTCCCAATCATTATCTCCCCTTGGTATCTGCTGAAAGTTAGGTTCTGAGGATACTACCCTACCTGTTGCAGTAGATACCACATGAAACCTTGGATGAATTCTTCCGTCAGCTTTTACAAGCTTTTGTAGTGAATCAACGTACGTTGTCTTGAGTTTATTGATTTTAGAATACTCAATAAGTTTCTCTATCAATGGGACATACTTTATCTCAAGAAGTTCATTCAGAAATTGTCTTGTTGTTGTAATCTTCCCCGTATCGGTCAAATAATCCCCGACATCAATCTTATCTCTGTATTCTGTATTTATAACAGCCTCAAGAAGCTTGGACTTTTCAAGTGTAGAATTCATATTTCTGACCTTCACCCCATACCTCTCATAAGCCTCCTTTATAATCTCAATTGAGAGGTTTCTTATCGCATCAGAGAGTTTCGCATTCACTTGTGAGACCTTTTTCTGGTCTATCCTTATCCCCTCAAGACTTCCGAACATCTTGAGGGCGGGAAAGAGAACATCTTTATAGAACTCATCAAAGACTTCTCCAAGTTCATTTCTTATCTCAGAGAATATCTTCAGTGTCGTATACGCATCAAGAGCTGTATATTCTCTGAACTTCTCTGGAAAGCGTTTTTGAATTTCGGGCATTCTATTTCTTTCAGGTATGAGACTCTTATAACCTCCAATGCCGAAATTCATAGCAAGTCCCTCGAGAGATTGATTTATATTGTTCTCCATGTCGTAGTTATGGGCATAAATCTCAAGCTCATAGTAGAAGTCTGGCTCCTTTATCCCAAGACCTCTCCAGACCTCAAGGTCGAATTGCGAATTGAAGAATATCGGGGTTCCACTGATAAGCTCGATAGCTCTCTTAATCTCCTCCCTTCCCTCTATAACATATACTTTATCGTCGTATGCAATACCCACCGCAATTGGAGTTTTATCGCTTATGGATATAGTCTCAAAATCTACAGCTACAACATCAGAAATAATGAACTCTGCTTGAGATGAATAACTGACTTTTGGTTCCTTTGAACTCTTCATCCTCTCAAGCGTTCTCCTCGCTCTTTTGATTTCGCTATCACTCCAAACAAACGGAATAAATGCTATTGGGACGGGTTTTGGAAGTTTCTCAAGCTCAAAAGGTGAGATGAACATAAAACCGCTTGCGAAGTAAGAAGGGACAATATGTAGAATGTTCTTCCTCGGTAGTTCCCCAACTGACACAATAAAATCTGCCTTTTTTATTTCTGGTATAAGGTATTTCCTCACACATGTCTCTACGACCTGTTTAGTTCTCAGGTGCGTAGAACATCTTATGATATTTGTGAGAACAATTCTGCATTCTGGAAATACAGATTTCAGAAGTTTCAAAGTCTGCCTCGCTTTTGGTGAAACCCAAGAGGTTTTCAATTCAAGCTCATATCTTGTAGGGGAAACCCCTATCACAAGGAGGGTCTTATCTCCACTACCCTCCTCTCTTACTTCAGTAAATATTATATCTTTACTATACGCTTTACAACCCATACACTTTATATTCATTCAATCTTCCTCCTCTGACACGTCCTTATACGGATGAGGAATATACAAAGATGTTTCACGAAATTCTCCAATATACTTCATCCACTCATAAATAGCGTCTTTATCTGGGCAGAGTATGACTTTCTTGTTAATTCTTCTTATCTCATCTATCTGGGACTTTGTTATAATCTTCCCCATTGTTGATACTGCATGAAACCCTCTCTCATACACCTTGACTGCCCCAAAAACCCCCTCACACACAAAGACCTCATCCCCTGGTCTCTCGAGATTAACAATTCCTCTCCGTCCAATTATGATATATCTCGCCCCCTCCTCGTATATTTTTCTTCCCACCCACCCGCCACTCTGGGGTATAAAAACATAACCAGGATACTCGTCTATAGTTCTGAACAAGCTCGGATCCTTAACCCCTCTGATAAGAAGATAATCCCAATACAATGTGTTCTCCCTCACTACCTGCTCCTTTATTTCTGGTAATCCTTTCTCGTAATAAAAGCTATGACCTTTATTGACAAATCTTATGAATTCTGGATGATTATGCACTATATCTATCCCCTGACATATCCAACATTTCAGAATACCTGTGAAAACATTTAGATACATCTTCATCTTCTTCGAATGTCTGTAATCACACCCAAGAACGCACTCGAATCTATATTTCCATTCAGGTGATGATGTAGTCTTGAACCTCATATACAATGAGGAGGGGACGAGGAGGTCTTATATCTGTTCTCCAGTCCCCCTTTATACTTACCCTATAGCCTCTTCGATTAGCTTAGAGGCTTCTTTTTTGGAAACAGAAGAAATATCAATACTTTTGGGTATCTTACCCTCGTTCTGAAGTCTTCTGAGTAGGGATACCTGCTTGGGAGTAGCGGGAGGGTCTAATTCCCTCTCTACCTCCTCTTCCTTCTCTCCATCACCCCATATCTCTTCTTCTTCTCCTCCTCTTTCTTCTCCCTCTTCCTCTATATCGTCCTCAAAAGCAACTACACCTCCAAGCAGCATACGCACTCCTCGAGAATACGCCCTTGAGTATGCTGTCTGTTCGATAACAAACAGCGGCTTGTTTTGAACTTTCTTTTCATCAGATGAACATACACCTGTTGTCTCGACATATATCCCGTTTGGTGCCTGAAGTTTGAGATGTATTCTGAATACAAGTATCTCTTTATTTGATACAGCTATCTTTTTCCATTCAGTAGAAAGGATTGAAACCGAGAACTGAAACATCTTTGAAAGCTTCTCATATCCAGACCTCTTTATATACTTGGTCCCCTTTATATCCACATAATCGGAAGGTTCAAGAATAGATGCTTTTACTTCATTGAACCTTCTCATATAATCCCTCACCTCCTGAGGTGAGGGAACTTGAAGTAGGTTTTTGTGTTCCATTTACTCTTCACCTCCTATCATAAACTGATTTCTTATACCTTCAATAATCTTCTCCACCTTTTTAGCCCTTTCATCTCTTACCTTAATAAAATCTCTGAGCCAAGTTTCATATAAATCGAGAGCCTCCTTGACTGTCTTTTTAATCCTCATAATATCATAAGCTTTCTTACCTTTCATTTTCATATCTCTTACCTCATCTGAATGTTCCTGCAAAGCTTCTACTATCTTTGAAATCAGTAAATCAGAGTATTCAACTCGAAAAGAGATAAGCTGATTTGAAAAAACAGTGTTGAATGTCGTAGCAAACTCCTCAAATGAGTCTGCTAATTGAGACGGAATAGCATAAACTCCACCGTTCTTTCTTATAGATACACCCTTATATCTACATCTAACTATCTGCACAAGAATATCAGAAACTTCTGAAGATGTCATGACTATAGGCTCTATATATACCCTTGGAGTCTGCTCTGACCCAATAACATCTATCTTTATCGTTTCTCCTTCAGTTTCAGCTGATACAGAAACGATATTATCCTCTTGTCTAACTCTAACCCCGCTGTTATTTATTGACTTCAGATACAGAAACCCCTGAACATATATATTCTGTCCCTGGGTTCTGTATCTGATATCGTATCCCACTCTCTTCTCATTCCCAAGACCCTCTCTTAATCTCTTCGCTTCATTCGTGAGAAATGACTCAACCCTTGAAATCAAATATTCTACCTTTCTCTCACTATAGAAATCCAATAGATTGTGTTTCTCTAATACCATTCTGAACAGGTCTTTATTTACTTCTTTTAGACTCCAAAATGAAACCAAAGCCATGTTCAAATACCTCCCTCAAGCTTATCCTCATACCTACCAAATCCTTCATGAATTCCTCTAATGTCTCATACTCCCTTACTATTCCCTTCCCCTGTTTTGAAAAATAAGCAAGTATTGTCCCCTTTTCGGTTATCTCTATTTTCTTAAGCGAATACCTCTCCATCTTCTTCACCCCCCTTCTGTCTCTCAAGAATTTCTTCATCAGATAGGTTGACTCTCGACAAGATATTAAGAGAGTAATCCTGATTAATCTTATACATTATCTTCATCTGCGGTGCAAATGTAGACTTAAGAGTTATAGCAGAATATATAATCTCCTTGTTCATAAGTTTCTTTTCTATACCTATCACATTTCTCGCTATCCACTGCATCGCATACGACTCAGAGATAGAGGAAAGGGAGACATTTTCGACTGAAGACCTGTTCCCCTGGATTGCCCCCACGATAGTCACTTTATTGCTCATACAAATCGAATGTAGTTCTTCAGCAAGAGATTTCAGAGCATGGTATCTTGAAAACGAATCATCACTTTCGGTTCCAAAATAGTTCAAGAGGTCTATAAACAGAATATTGAAACCGCTTGATAATATGTCCGCTATAATGGATATATCGAACGACAATAACCTTGATGGAAAGAAGAACTTGAGATTCTGGTCATCATACTTATATCTCTTTGAGAGCTTTGATACCCTTTCAGCAAGCCCCCAAGTCCCCATCTCAAAATCGAGGTATGCAACTTTAAACCCCTTTTCAGCTAAGTCAAATGCGAGATTTAACATAAACATAGTCTTTCCCACTCCTGTCGCTCCTACAACAAGGGAGAGGAATGATTTTGGTATAGGGAGTATAGAATTTATAATCTCAACAGGTTGCTCATTAACAAGCTGTGAAGACGTAAGAACTTTGAATTCTGCGATGGATGACATCGCAAGAAGCTTCTCACGCATCTCAAGAGTGAGATTGGATAGTTCTTTTATGTTCTTTGCATTTCTGACGTCATTTTTGTAATCCTCAATAATCTTGAGCATTGACCACTGTGAGATAAGAAGCTCAATATCTTTTAACTCCTCGAGGCTTTTACCCTGAGATGACGGAACTTGCACTGATATTCTCCCCTCTCTTTCAAGCTCATCTATAGCTTTTAAGAGTATTTGATACTCCTCAAGTGGAAGCTTGACCCATCCTTTTTTAATCGCTTCCTTATACCTTCTGAGGAATGAAACAACATGAGGTGTATTCTTATAAGCCAATATCCAAGCTATCTTGTATTCCATTCATTTCCCCTCCTTAATGACTGGATAATATACTCATACCCTTCAAGTGTGTTGGGTATATAATATACCTTTTTCCATCCCCTTCTCCTTATAGGGAGGGGGAGGTCGAGTTCAGATATGACAACAAGGTCTTTTTCAAGCAAAATGGCAAGCATTAATGCTTTGTAGAGCAATATGAAGTCTTTCATTTCAGTTGAAAGAAAGAGAATCACGAACGGTTTTCTTATCGTTATAGCAGAATTTCCTGAGACAACAAAGGTTTTCTCAACAGAGATTGGTTGATTTGAGATATTAGAAAATATTGCTTGAAGGGCTCTGACTGGTGAATGAGATGCCATCTCATATTGATACTGGATGAGTTTTGACATTTTAAGTATGAACTCCTCGACATCATCTGGAGAAATCCTTGCTTTCCCCTCACTTCCTCTTCTTATAGATACTCTTCTCTTTCTCCACCTTCTTTTCTGACCTCCCCCCAAGTAATATTGTGGGCTCTCAGAGAACTTGAATCTTGCTCCCATAAAGAATATTATTACTCATACTCGAACTTAGTCTTTGTCAGATAGTCAATGAGGTTTCTTGGGTTCTTTTTCAAATCAGCAATAACAGATTTCAAGTTCTGAAAGAGGTCTTCAAATGAAGAACCAATGGGTGTTCCGATGAAGGAGAACAAAACCGCTCTCGATACTTTGTCGACATATCTTGAAGCGATTTCAGTAGCAACATCTTCATACTCTTTGAGTAATTGTGAAAGGGTTGAGCATATCTCTTGTCTTTTCTTATACGCCTCTCTAAGCGGGAGTGAGAAAAACGAGTCCACATCTGCATAAGTATTGAGTATATAATTCGTCGGAGGAAGGGAAAACTCACTCGATAAGATACCAAGCGTGATAAAGAACGGTTCGATAAACTCTTCACATTCTTCCTCGCTAAGTTCGGGTTTTCTTGACACCAGAGAGATGTATATGGAATATGCCATCTGTGCTTTATCCCTTGTAGAGTTAGCTTTCTCGATATTGTAAGAGAGAATACTCTCCTCCTTGACATCAACTACAATGACAGGGATTTCTGTCCCCCCAAGATGATATTTAAATGCTTCAAGTCTATGCTGACCATCTATACATATATATTCCCCATCTTTTTCTATAACTACTATAGGGACAAGAAACCCATTTTTCGATATACTCTCAGCAATAGAGAGCATATGAGCCTTTGATAGTTTTCTGTGATACTCTGATACCTTTATTTTATTGACATTAACCTCTTTTAATTCCATTTTTACTTTTCTCATTGTTCTCTTACCTCCTTTTTCTTATCTTTTCTTATATGCCTTGCTAATAGATAGTTATAAAGACAGTTCTGGCATACTCTTCTTCCTTGTCCATCTATTCCTTTCAGGTAGAATTCACCGCTCTGAATATAAGCGGAATCTACCTGAAAGGGATTTGAGCAGATTGGACAATAGAAGAAGAGGGGTATTTCGTTTAACTTACGCATCCTTGGTTTCTTGACTTTTATCACTCTCATAAGTCCACCCCCAGTTTATTACATTCTCTATAGCTTGTGCTATCTCATCTCCATATAGAGATAGCACATCCGCTGAGCATTTTGGGCATGCTCTGAAGAACTTTTCGTCTGAGAGAGAGAGTGATATAACGATGTAGTATTTTGGCTCCCTTTCATCTTCGAACATCACCGGTATTTTGGCTTCATCTGGATTAAACATTGACGAGCATTTATAGCAGAAGAAGAAGACTTTACTGTTCTTATTAAAAAGCCTTTCCGCACCAAGGACTGTGATGTTCACATCATCACCTAGCCTCAGTGCAAAGGCCCTCTTATCCCTTCTCCAGGAATACAATACTACGTTCTCTGATACCTTTTGTGTTCCGTTTATCCAAGCCATAACTACTTTACCTCCTTTTTTTTACTAACTTCTTATACCTTTTATACCTTTATGTGTTTGCTTCTTGAGACTATTTCAGTGTCTATACTTAACTCCTTGTATTTAAGACGAAATTTCCTGGCAAGGGCATACACCTCTTCCCTCTCAAATTCCTGCACTGGGTTTATTATTCTCACTGGTCCTTTTCGTGTCGAATAGAGAGCTATCTTTTGTGCAAGATATGAGAACTCAGGGGATTGGTCAGATGGAAATACTCCTCTGAACCCTGTGATGATGTTTCCTATCCCCTCCCTCTCTACAAAAGAGAGGGCTATTGATAGGAATATGAGATTTCTCGCTGGAGAATACTTATTCGGTTTATAGTTCACAAAGAGATTTGGAACATTCATCTCTACAAGTGGGATATTGAGTTCTGAGCATATCTTCTTGACCCTCTGATGTTCCCTCTTATCAAGAGTGAAATGTAGAGCTGTGATTTTGAACTTGTCTTTAGTAAGATGAAGAGCTACATTACTATCAATCCCTGAAGACAGGAGAATTACTGCTCTTGAATAATCAAGCTGAGACATTTTTGGATAAAACGTAGTCCTATTATGAGAAGCAACATGAACAATATTTATAAACGGTGGTAATTCTGAAAGATTTGGAAGCTTGACTGACGATAATACTATACCAAACGGAGATATCCTAAAGAACAATGGTGCATTTACTCTAATAGTGGTTATTATCTCCTTTTCTATAACGACTTGTGGTGAATAAGCAAAGCTCTCATCGGTAATTGGTGAGATTTCAGTAGTCTTAAAAAGCGTGTCAGAATAAAAGATAGTTGATGAAACAACTACTTTCCTTTCAGATATTGCAACTTTAGCATTCTTAGTCCCCCATACTTCTATGTTCCCCTTCTTGAACATAGAGTAGAAGTATGGGGGTGGAGAAAAAGACGGGTCAGTATATACTATAAAGCTCATCTCTTCTAAGATGGATTGAGATATTCTGACTCAACTTTCTTGACGAGTGGATACAAAGGATGTTCACTTAAGGCAGAGAACAAGAGATAAGAAGCTATAATGAAAGCGGCAAATGAGAGGGTCTTATCGAGAAACATGTTGAGAGAAGGAAAGTAAGCAATACTACCGCATTTATCTCTCTTATCAGCATACTCATCGAGAAATTGAAAAATCTGATAAGGTCTTAATGCATTAAGATACGGAAACATTCTATATATTGCTGACTCTATTCTCTCTATATCTATTCTCTCCATTACATAATAATTTAATCCTCTCTCATACACTTTGTTGATTTTCTGTTTCCCCCACAGAACTTCAGTTAATAGAATTAAATCTCTATACTATACATACTACCTCCCTTACATATTTACAAAATCTCATTCTTCTTCCTCCTCCTCCTCCTCCCTAACTACTACTACTATCTACTGAAGTTCTGTAGGGAAATCTCACAGCTTTATCACTATCACTTGAAATTGAACTCCCTTATAAACCCCCTCAACTTCCCTTCCCCCTACAATTCTCCTCACCTTCACCCCACTTGACCTCCTCGATAACTCCTGTATGAGAGCATATGTATATTCAACACCAGGAACCACGATAATCACTTTATCCCCATCTTCATCATAATGAGCATATTGAGATACAGAACTGACGAGTTTCTTCATCTCCTCCTTAACTTTCTCTACATTCTCTCTACTACTCTTCTTTATAACACTACTCTCACTCTTTGGTTCAGGAAATTTGGACTTGACAAACATCATATGCTTACATGCCCTTGCTCTGTAGAAGAAGTGAGGACAGGAACAAGAATTATGACTGACCTCATAAATCTTTCCTTCCTCTGACCTGAATATCCATATTCCCTCCCTCACCTCTTTGACTGTATAATACTTATCCCCTATTCTAACTTTCATTGATAAGCCTTATCTTAAGCAAAGCCTCAATTAATTTTATAATCCCATATATATCCCCATCCTTCCTCGCTACATCTGAAAATATACTATCCTCAAAACCCTCAACATAAATATGAACCTTCACTTCCTTACCATCAGATGAAATACAATACTCCAATTCCTGATTCTTCATCTCCAAAGACCACACAATATCAGAAGTTATAACCCCCAAATTCCTCCCAGCAAACATCACAAACTCCTTATAGTTTCTCGGCAATTTAAATACCTGAAGGTAATCTACAACGTCCTCCTGAAATCTCCTCTGTATCTCCTCCCAAGATACATTATCCCCCTCCTTCTCACTCACTATCTTTGATACCATAAAGATGAATTTCCCTTCCATATCTTTAACACGGAAGGGGGCTAACCCCCCTCCATACTGTATCATATCGTTTCTGTGATTTTTGTTGTTGTTGAATTCGCCTCAACCTCTGAGACAGAAAAAGTTAACTCTATATTATCTTTCCTCAATGAGACTGTAATCGAGTTTCCATACTTTGACTTGGACACAAAAGCATTATTACCCTTCCTCACAACCTCAAGGGCAAGAACCTCTAACTTCTTCCTCGTATCTGGAGATATTCCTACCTCCCTACTTTTCGTTATACCCTTAAGGATTTTCTTAACATCTTCTAACTCCTTATCCATAACTCTACCCTCCTTCTTGCTTGCTAACTCATACCCTATTTCACCCTCGTAAGTAGCCCAAAGGTTATCTTCCCCTCCTTGAAGAGTGCCTCTATCTCGTTCTTATCCAACACTTTCCCTTCAGGAAGTCTTGTTTCAATCTTAACCACCAAAGCAATATCCCCTCTCTCAAGCGTAACATTTATTCTGTTCGCTGGGACATGTATCCCAGACCATTCCGATAACATCTCAGCAGTCCCGCTATGCCCTATAGCGGAAATGAACCTTCCACTCCTTATCAATCTCCTCGCAGTCTCAGGAGAGATATGCTTATACGAATAAAGCCCCTGCCTTACTATTGCTGTTGAATTCATCAGATACAGCTTCATGATATTTATCTTAATTCCTCCTCCACTCAAAAGCAAGTCTTATACCAAATTTCTCCTCCATACCCTTGATAAACCCCCACGCCTCGCTCCCCACATTTACATACAATTCACAAATCTTCCCCCTACTAACTACCCCACCCCTTTCTCTAATCCTCTCCAATCTCCCCTTCACCCAACTCGGTATGTTCTCAGCTGTAAAGAGCTTTAACTGAATACCCTCCATCCTCGCCAAAAATGACCAAAACCCAATACCAGCAATCCTCCCCCTCCTCTCCCCAATACAAAACCTCCTCATCTCCTCCTCCGTCCTCGGAATGACTACCTCCCCCACACTCCCCACTATAACCC
>Ga0209289_100272_pt1 | contig 30314 bp, 31 predicted proteins | sample GXS110809BmetaG_FD_184121 | JGI IMG/M metagenome (GOLD analysis project Ga0209289, IMG submission 184121) | Hot spring microbial communities from Gongxiaoshe hot spring, China to study Microbial Dark Matter (Phase II) - GXS 110809B (SPAdes)... ...
CCTCCCCCGCCACCGCCACCACCACCATCCAAGTGCATCGGATTCATCTGTTTCTAGCTTTACTGCTCGGTTTAGCCGCCGGGATCATGCGGGACCTGGGTGGCGCTCCCCTTTTCGCCTTGGTCCTTGGCGCTTCCCTGAGATTGGAAAATGCGCTTTGGTGGGCCCTGGGGTGGGGGGCATGGGAAACTCTGGCCTATTTGCCGCTCGCCCAGTACGGTTGGCTTGGAGGGGCTACCGCAGCAGCGGTTTTTGGGCTCACCTTCCTTTCCTCATACTGGCCGATGAGGGAAAAAAGCGTGGTTCCCAGGGCCCTGGCTTTGGGTTTGACGGAATGGGCCAAGCTCCTGCTCGGCATACCCTTGGGGCTCGTTACCCCTGGAGCAGCTGGGACCCCTCTCGCCCTCCTAGGGCGGGGATTAGGTGAACCCATCGTTACCTTTGCTGTGCTGCTAACGTCCACAGCAAGCCTCGCTCGTCCGCCATACTCCCTGCTCCTGCTCGCCCTTTTCTTACCCCTCCCAGGAAAGAGCGAGGGAACCCTTAAGGCACTTGCCATCCAGGGAGGACTCACACCGCAGCAAAAGACCACGCTAGCCGATCCTGAACAGTACTACTCCGGCCTTACCCCGATAAACCTGGCCCAGGATCGGCTGGTAATATGGCCGGAAACTAGCACCCACGAGCCGCCCACCTCTTTCCCTCTCTGGCTTGGAGGGGCGGCACAGGAAGGGAAGAACGGAGTTTTCCTCGTATCGCGAGGGAGCATCCAGTCCAGAGGCAAAGCCATAGGAATCCCCGGTGTAGAACGGCTGCCGAGATTTCTCGAAACCTTCCGCAACCGGGTCTATGCCCAAAACGGCATTCTGCTGCCTGAAAACTTCGAGCCTATAGGCGGAAGGCTCGAGCCTCTAGGAATCTACGGAGCCCTCATCTGCTACGAAGCAAGCCTCCCCTGGGCATCAGCGAGGTTAGCCCAAAAGGGGGCTAGGATCCTCGTGGAGGTTAGCAACGAGAGCATGTTCGACGAGGGAATGGGCAGGGGAATCATGACCGCACGCCGACAGAAGGAATCCCAGCTCCGATCCGCAGCGACAGGCCTCTGGACTTTGAAAGTTTCAGAAAATGGACCGTCACATGCAGTAGACCCCTGGGGACGGCTGGTCAAAACAACGCACAAAGGTAAGGGAGCCTTCCTCTTACCGTACGACCTGGGGCAACCCAGCCCCAGCGTCTACTGGTGGCCCTGGTCCTACGCCCTGGTGCTCTTGAGCGCCCTATCGGGACTGCTATACTGGAGAGGGTACATAAGGGGGTAGCGGTTGCGCTCGCAAGGTGTAGCACTTGTGCTGGTCCTGCTGAGCCTCCTCCTGGCGGCGGTGGTCGCAGGGAGCACCACGGTTCTGCGCTGGCAAGGAGCAGTAGCCGCCAGGGAGAGGGCCGCCGCCGCCCTGGCCGACGCCCAGGCCGCTTCGGGTCGCACCTTGATGGACGGTGTTCTCCTGGGGGTTGCCCAGAACATCCGCTCCTCGGTGCAAGCCCGCCTTTCCGCGAGTCCCCCCTTCCTGCAGGCAAGCGAGCTGGCCGCCATCCGGCAGGGAGCCCAAAACGCAGCCGACAGCCTCACCTGCCAGAACCCCAATCCACCCCGGATACGCATATTCTTCACAGCGAGGGCCTGCGGCGAGCCTCTCCCGCAAGGGCAGAGCCTCCCCGAACCGGCAACCCTGCACCAAGGGCCGAACGCCTCGAGATACACCCTCCCCTTCGTGGGAGTGCTGCGGGGAGAGCTGGGGGAGGCCCGTCAAACAAGGGTAGTACCCGGGGAGTTCCACATCCTCGCGGGATCCCCGAGCCCGTCCTTCTTCCAGCTCTACGCCAACACCGGCTACCAGTCGGACGGCACCCCGAGCCAGTTCCGGGGGGAGCAGGTATGGAGCGGCCCCGTGTACGTGGCCGGCATACCCGTCTTCGGGCGCACCTACAGAAACCTGCCGGGTCCCTTCTTCCTAGCGCCCTTTCTCACGGGGGTGTGCGCCGGCGTATCGCCCACCGGGTGCCCCGGGGGGCGGGGAACAGTGGAGTTCGTGGACGTGGGAGCCATCCGCCCCGAAGGCCTCTGGCCCTCGCCCTTCACGCCCTGCTACGGGACCAGCTGTCCGAAGTTCTCCGCAGGGGTGGACTGGCAAGCCCCGGCCTACGGCCTCCCGGAAGTGCTGGGCTGGGGTGGGGGGGTTAACCTCAGCCTGGGAGGACGAGAGGCTTCGGTCTACCTTTCCTTGGGCTCGGTTTCAGGGGGGCCCGCCACCAGGGTGGAGATCCGCACGGGCGCGGAAACCTACATCTACCAGGCCAGGGGCGGCATCCTCTACGATGCCGCCGGCTCCTCCCAGGTTGCCCCGGTGGCAGTGGTACGCTTGGCGGGAGGGAGCGCCAGGGTAGCCGGTCCCGTGGATGCCCCCGCTTGGAGCGTGGAGGGCGGGCTCACCTTGGTGAGCGAGGGCGCGATCGTCCTCGAGGGAAACTTGTTCCCCGACACTCCCGCCTGCCTCAACCCGGCCGAAATCGTAGGGGCAGTGCCCCAGGCCGCAGAGTGCCCGAACCCCACAGGCACGGGCATGCTGGGTCTGGTGTCCGAAACCTCAGACATCATCATCGGGCGCAACTCCCCGCCGGAGGTCTACCTGGCCGCTTCCCTCCTGGCCCCGAGGGGAGCTTTCCGCCCGGAGGGCATACCGCCGGAGATGAGGCGGCTCACCCTCCTGGGCTCGGTAGCAGTCCAGCACTTCGACGATTTCGTCCGGAGCGGGCGGGGATGGAGCCTGCGCCTGGCGTACGACCCAAGGCTGCGGGACATCCGCCCTCCGGGCTGGCCCAGCCTACCGCTGAGCGCGTGGGGGGTCTTCCCCGTATACGCGTGGGGTTCGCCCCGATAGGAGGAAAGGAATGGAGGGTAAAGGCTACCTGCTCTTGCCGGCCAAAGACGAGGAAGCCGCCATCGGGGACCTTGTGAGAAGAGGCATCGCCGCTGGGATGCGCGTGGTGGTCTGTGACGACGGCTCCGAGGACGGGACCGCCCGCAAAGCCCGGGCAGCCGGGGCCCTGGTCCTCTCCCACCCGCGGAACCTGGGCCTGGCGGAAGCCATGCGCACCCTGCTGAACTGGGCCGCCGACCACCTCGAGGACCCCGACTGGGCAGTCACCATGGACGCCGACGGCACCATGGCCCCGGAGGACGCCCTCCTCCTTGTCAACCACCTCGAGAAAGCGCCTATCGTCATCGGAAGCCGCTTCGCCCCCGGAGGAAAGGAAGAGGGAGTGCCCTTCTTCCGCAAGCTCCTCTCCCGGGGAGCAAGCGCCTACTTTCGCCTGATGGCGGGGCTCCCCGTCAAGGACTACACTTCGGGCTTCCGCGCCTACCGAGCGGGGTTTTTGAAGGCTTACCGGAGGCGGTTTCCCGCCTGGTTTGACGCCCCGGGGTTTTCGGCCCAGACCGAACTCCTCCTGCGGGCGGGGATCCTCATGAAAGTGCCTGTGGTAGAAGTTGGACTTCCGCTCCGTTACGACCAAAAAGAGGGACGCTCAAAAATGAAGCTCCTCAAGACCATCAAGGAGTACCTCCGCCTGGGGCTTCTGTCTGCGAAGTGGCGGGTGAAGCACCTGAAGGACGCGGAGAAGGAGGCTGGGCTGGGGAAGCCCCACCCCGCCCCCCAGGAGGAATGATGCCGCCAGGGCTGTCAGGGGAGCCTCTCCGATAGACCACCTCGGTTTGAGACGAAGAGGAAGCCTGCTTAGGAACGGCCAGGGCCAGACCGTCACCTTCAGCTTTGAGCTCACCGTTCCCCCGGCGCTTCCAGAAAGCTTCGGCCGGCTGAGCCTCCTGCTCCTTTTCCCTTCGCCAGAAAGCCTCGGTGGAGCCGGTTTCCTGCTGAGCACCAGACTCCCGCTGCCAGAAGGGACTGCCCTGGCCCGCTCCTTGTGAGGAAGGGTTATCGGTTTGAGGAGCCCCGCTGCGCCCTCCAAAGGCAGCCTGTTCCACCGGCCTCTTCAGGGAAGCGGTCAGACCGCTCCCGTCACCTGCAGGGGGGGTTTGCGCCCCCGGCCTCTGGTAGACCACCACTTCCCCTGTGCCTTTCCCTGCGGGGGCTGCTCCGCCTTCATAATCGGGAGGGGGGGGAAGGTCCGCGGGAGGCGGAGGAAGAAGGGGTTCTGGGGGGAGAGAAGCAGACTGAGCCATGCTGGAAGAAGAAGCGCCTTCGGCGCGGTTTCCATTGGTGGGAGTAGGAGGTGCGGGAGATGCAGGAGGGGAAGAAGGAGCACTTTGCGGAGCGTCTGTTGAAGGAGGCGCAGCTGCCTGGTCAACAGGGGTTGGAGATGGGCTGGCTACAACGGTGGGAACCGAACCGCCCAAAGAAACAGCGGACCGCCTCTTCTCACCGCTCATAAGCCCCATAAGAAAGACGGTAAAGGCGAGAACCACAGAAACCCCGGCTAATAAAAGGCGGATACGGCTCGGTACCCAGTTTCCGTCCTTATCCCGCACATAGAAGAGCCCAACAAGGCCGGGAGGGCGTGCGGTTTTCGGCACCGGTTTAGAGCGGACCTTGCGGGCGTACTCACCTACCATCCAGTCGATGAGGTCACGCTGGAGGGAAGGCGCCTTCGTAGCCACCTCGCGAGCCAAGAGCTCTGCCTCCTTCTTGGTGAGGCGGCTGGGAACCTCACGCCCAAGCGCTGCCTGAAGGGCCTCTTGGAGATCCGTGGGCAGAGGAACAGCGTCGGCGTGGGCTTCTGCGGGTTCCGCGTCCTTAGGCTCCGCCCCAGGCTTATTCAGCTTCTTAAAGCCGAACATCGTAAGAGCATTATAATGGGCAGCAAAGGAGGTCGCCGTCGAGGTTCGGCACCATGGCTCGCTTGAGACCGGAGGACTTCGATACCCTAGGGCAGATGCGGCGGGCACAGACCCAGGCGGGCATAGGGCGGGTCATCCTGGCGTTTGGCCTTCTGCTCGTGCTCATCGGCCCTGCCCTGCTGGGCATCGGCACCACCCACCAGCTCATGCACAACCCCGCTTGGAAGGCCTACTTTAGAGGGCAGCCGGCCCCCGACGCCTTCCTCTCCTGTGCCACGCAGATGCGGTGCCTTGCCGTGATTAACCGCGTCAGCCCGCTCTACTACAAGGTGCCGCTGTGGACCCCAGCGGCTTTGGGAGCGGCACTTGTGCTGGTGGGAGGCATCACAGTCCTCAGAGCCAGCCGGGCAAGGCCCAAGAAGCTTCCGGGAATGGCAACCTTCGCAAGCGACTGGCGCAGGTTCCTGCACGGGATCAGCTACCTGGGGATCAAAGACGGAAAAATCCTCCGCTACCCTGGCGACAAGCGCTTTAAGCACACCCTTATCTTGGGGAACACGGGCGCGGGGAAGACATCCCGGCTCATCCGCCCCATGCTGGCCTACTCCGCCAAGGAGGGACGGAGCGCTGTGGTGATCGATCTGAAGTGGCCGGACGTGGGGCTTTTGGGTATGGCCCCCGTGTTCCGGCGGATGGGAAGGCGCGTCATCGTCCTCCTCCCCTACGATCCCCGTTCCCCGCGGCTTCCCCTGATGCGAGGAGCAGAGGACGAAAGGGTGGCCCAAAAGCTGGCCGAGGTGATCATCCCTGTCCAGGAACAAGAGGATGTCACTTCCTACTACAAAAACATGGAGCGGGAGCTCCTGCTTCGCCTCATCCACATCGAAGCCCGGCACGGCAGGGGCTCTTTCGGGGAGATCCGAGCGGTGTGCCAGAACGGCCCCGAGGCCCTCGAAGCGTACATCAACTCCAAGGCACCCGACGCCAAGCGATACTTCGGATTTTTCTTCGCCATGTCGAAGCGAGACCAGGCGAACATCGTGGGCGGCCTGGTGAACGCTCTAAAGACCTTCGGCGATCCCCTCGTCGACCGCTTTACCTCCCGAGGACCCGGCGAGGTGGACCTGAGAGTCATCGCCAAGGAGCCCACGCTGGTCTACCTGGGCATTCCCCACGAGAGGCTTCAGGACGCTGGCGGTCAGCCCCTCTTGCAGCTTTTCAAGCGCTACCTGGACTGGACGCTTCTGGAGATGAGCCAAGAAACAGGGCAGCTGGAGGTCCCGGTGGAAGTGTACCTGGACGAGTTCACCAACCTCGGGTACCTGCCCCGCATGTCGGACAACCTGTCCACCATGCGCTCCCGCCGGGTGGGCTACGTCCTGGCTTTGCAAAGCTTCGAGCAGGGTTTGGAGCGGTACCCGGAGGCGGTGCTCGAGTCCATCCTGGCCAACTGCAATACGTGGATCATCATGCCAAGCGGCCTGGGGGATACGGACGCCGTGCGGGTTTCCAAGGCTTTGGGGCGGACCACCAGCTACGCTCGTTCCGAGAGCGTCTCCACTCCCCACGTGTTCGACTTCGCCAGCCCGTGGCCCCGGTACACTCAAGGGGAGCGGTGGGTCGACCTACCGCTCCTCTCCCCAGAGGAAATGCTCAAGCTGGGGCCGGAAACCGTCATCCTGCGCTTTGCCGACAACGACCCCCTAGTGGTAAGCGCGCCCAGGTTCGACGAGGTGCGCGCCGACCCCAAAGCCCCTGAGGAGCTCAAAGCGCTGGCGGAGCTGGTAGCGGAGGCGGAGCGGGACTACCGGGACGCAGCCGCCATATCCCCCTCCTTGGCCGCCGACTACCTGATTGCCGACCACCTGCTCCCGGTGATCGAGGACCAGGAGCAGCCGGACAGCGTGATCGAGGTAGCCGTGCAGAGCGGCAAGGAACGCCTGTTTGCCTGGGCGGTGGAAGCTCTTCGCGGGGGAGCGTCCTTCACCTTGTACCGGGCTTCGGAGGACCCCTCGCGCATCACCAAGCTGTCCATACGCCCCCCAGGCGGCCTGCCCCCGGAAACCGCCGGGGAATGGGAGAGGGCCCACTGGGTGAAGCTGGAAAAAGGAAAGACGGTAGTCTCCCTAGTGTCCCCCGTTCTCGAAGAGTTTGCCCGGAGGGAACCTCTGCTCATAGGGTTCATGGACTTCCTCGGGCGGCTGGAAAAGTGGCTGGCGGAGCACGCCGAAAAGCTGGAGGGTCATCCTGCCTTCAAGGAGGACGGGGGCGAAGCCCTGGGACGCTGGAAGGGCGACCGGGTGGTTCTGCCCCTGGACGTCCTGGCCGAGCTGGGAATCGATCCCAAGCAGGCGGAAAAGTACGGGAAGGAGGTGCGCTGGCAGAACCGCAGGGGTTTTGTGGAGATCCCCCTTTCGGTCCCCGGGCTTTTCCAGGTAGCCTTGGAGGCATGAGCGCAAAAAGCCAACACCACGGCTTGCGGATCTCAAGCTGGAAGCCGTACTATACTGAGGAAAGCGAGGTGCATTATGAACCCCACCAGAAGGCTGATGTCCACAGCTATCGTCCTGGCCGTGGCCGGCTTTGGCTCCAGCCCCGCCCGGGCCTTAGACCTATACAGCCTTTTCGACGGGCTGTACAACGTTACCTGTTCGCCGATAACCATCAACGTGGGCGGCGTGCCTGTCCAAACCCCGCCCATAACCAGCGTGCTGGATTTAAAGAGCTTCTGCCGCACCTACCAAGTGCTGCGGTCCATGATCGACGCGGAGAGCTTCCTCCGGCAGGTGGCCGCGCTTGGAGTGAAAAGCTTGGTGCAGGGTCCACTCCAAGGCCTGCTGGACGGCATCCAAAACGGTCTCGGCTCCAGCAGCGAGTACCAAGCCTTCAAGAGCAACTTCGATGCCTTCATGAACGCCCTGCAGGACGCCAGCCTAGCCCTCTACAACCTGCCCTACCGGATGGCGGACATCATCTACGAAAACACGTACAGCCTGGCCTACCGGTTAGGGTTCAGCGCAGTCAGGGCAGACGAGCTGGGACGTAAACCGGACCTCGCCCCGTTGAAAGATGCGGTAGCACAGCGAACACCCATGAGCGACCCGGAGGTTGCTGCAGCCTACGGCTATCCCAGCGGAACGGACGAGGCTAAGATATCGACGGGGAACCGGGCTATTGCTTCCCACCTCGAGGACCTCGGGGCCGAAGCTGCGAAACTGCAGCTACAGGGGCAGGCCATCAGCGAGGCTAGGAGCGCAGCGGAAAAAGCCGCGGAGGAGGCACGGGAAGCCAGCGAGCGCCAGGCAGTACAGAAGAGCTTGGAGGAGTCCGCGTCCAAGGTAAAGGAAATAGCGGAGAGCGCTTCCCAGGTAACGGTAGAGATCAACCCGACAACAGGAGAGAAGGGGATAGCGAAGAAGTTTGTGGAAGACGCCCGCAACGCACCGAGTGACCGGCGCCTCCTGGAACTGCAGGTGGAGGCGATCGCCAGCCTGATGGAGCAGGAATCCATCTACGTCAGCCAAACAGCCGAACTGATCGCCCAGCTGGCGAAAACCCAGCTCATGGCCACCATGCAGATCGCGGACGAGGTGCGCAAAATGCGCTCCCAAAGCGAAGAAGCCAGGGCTAGGCTGAGCCCCGAAACCGCTATTAAGTTCTATGAAAACCAGCTGAACAGCCCTGACCCGAGGATTGAGGCTATGGACCAGATGACCCGCGCCTTGTGCGCCCTGTACAACGGAATGCAGGACTGCCCCTTCTAGCGGGAGACAGGCTGGGAGGAGGAGATGCCGGACATAACCTCGATCGACTTTCTGCGGATACTGGTTCCCAACCTTGCGGACTTCTGGGCCCGCATCTTCGAAGGCGCCTGGGCTATGCGGGTGCCCTTTCTGGTCTACATGATCTCGTGGGTCTTGGTGGTCCTGGGGTTGGTCTTCATAGCCTACGAGGTAGTCCTCACCCAAAGCCTCGCTCCAGCAGCGGCCAAAGGCGTGCGACTCCTCATCGCGGGAAGTATCCTGAGCTTTTACCCAACGCTGCTGGGGGGCGCACCGAACCTTTCCCAAGCGCCGCCGCCGACAGCGGGGCAGGCTTGGAGAGCTTTTCACAGCATCTACGCCGGCATCTACGAAGGAAGCAACTCGTTTTACGCCCGATGGCTGATCGGATCTAACGGAAACGGCCCACTGGCGCAGGCCCTTAGGAAGATGACCGAAGCCTACCGTCAGATCCTCTTGTACCGGGGAGCTGTAATAGGCATTGAAGGGGTGGTCGACGCCGCCCTGAACTCCGTGCCCATCCTGAACGTGGGCTGCGACACCCCTATAGGGGAAGCAGTTACGCGCTGGGCCCCGGTGATAAACGGTCTCTGCTTCCTGAAGAAGAAGGCGCAGGAGATGGCGGCGGACTTTGACCGATCCGTGAGCCGCACCATGCACTACTTCTCCCTCTCGATCCTGGTACTGATGGGCACGCACGCCGCTATCATCTACGCCACCACCGTCATCTTCTTCGCCACCATCCTGCTCCTACCCCTGGCGGCTGCCATGGCCGTCTTCCGCGGAGGAGAAAAGCTGCTGGTCAGCTTCATCGGCTTGTACTTCGCCAGCTTCCTAGCCCTGGGAGTGTCGGCCGTTGGCTTTGGAGCCACCTCCTACGTCCTCTACAACACCATGGCCTCCATCTGGAGCAAGCTAGGTCTGAAGACCAATGAGGACGTGGAAAAAATACTCACAGAGCAGAAGGCGCGCATAAAAGAGTTAAGGGAGCTGCAAAAAGCTGTGGAAGTGGCACTGAACGGCGGCCAAAACATCCTGGGAGTGGAACGGGCCAAGAAGACCTACGAGACCTACTATCAGGAAGCTGTCCTGAACGGCCCCTTCATCGACCCGCAGACAAAGCAGTTTGTTAGGGATCCGAACCCGCCCTGGAGAATCGTAAGCGGAAGCGGGGAAATCGCCTACCTGACGGGCGTACCCACTCCTGGAGCCTCCCCTCCCCTAACCCTGATCACCAAGACCTGCCCCGGGACCGCCATCTCCGTGGGCACCACCCTCAACCCGGCTCCCTTTGAAGCTTGCTTCCAGCAGATGGCCCAGGACTTGCAAGTCCTGAACCAGTTCGCCGCGGAAAAGTTTGGCGGCGAAAACCTGGTCCAAGGAATGGGGTTCCTGGACAGGGCCGCCGCCACCATGCTGCGGATAGCCCTCACCGTGCAGATCATGCTGGGAGCGGTTACCGTGCTGACCGGGGTCCTGGCCAGCACCATGGTCCTCCTCACAGTGCGCATCACCAGCGTGGTCCAGGGATTCAAGCTGGGAGAAGGGGTGGGTTTCGGAACGCCTCGCTGAGGTATAGGTAAACCGGCTCGCCCTTCCGGGAAAAGAGGACAGCGAGGAGCCGGGAAGCCCGGCGAATCTCGAGGGCTAGCACCAGCTCCGCAGGAACCAAGGGCACCCAAGGCGGCAAAGGGGTTTCCGGGCGGAGCAAAGCCCACAGGAAAGGGCGGCCCCAGGCGAAGCACCTTCCCGCCGATTTGAGTCCTCCCGCCAGGGAACGGCTCGCAAGGATAAAGGGGAAAACCAAGTCGTTGGCGGAAGGAGCAGGCACCCCCAGGCCAAACCTAACCACCTCGTCGGGATCCAGCCGCACCTTCAGGGAAACTGCGGGACCCCGGAAGGGCTTGAGGGTGAGCAGGGCGGGATCGCCTGGAGTAAAGGCCACCACGGCTGATCCCAAAACCCTGCGGAGATAGGCTTCCTCGAGGCTAGGGGTCGACACGCTCCACCTCCCCGGTTCTGAGATTGACATCCAGGTAAGGAGGGCGCTGCCCTGCGATAATCATCTCCACGGCCTTGGCCAGTTCGGGGTACAGGCGTATCCGCCCCAGGGCGTAAGCCTCCACCGCTATCTTGAACACAGGCGCCTTCTCCACGGTCAGCCTCCGGTGGATCAGGTCTTTGGCTACCCCGGTGATGGGAAAGTAGGCGGGGTTCTCCACCGCCTCGGCCAGGCTGGAACCGTGAACCGTGGCGATGACCCGCACCCCCTTGCCGGCAATCACCTCCACCACCTTGCTGTCCTCGATCCAGGCCAGCTCATCCACCACGACCACCTGGGCGGAGTGGTTCGCCACCGCTTCCAGCATCTTATTGGGCTGCTCCCTCGGATCCGGCACAGGAAGGCGGCTGGCCTTGCGAATCATGGGATGGGGCGTGCGGCCCGCACCGCCGATCTCGTTGGAGGAGTCCACCACCACACAGCGACGCCCGTACTGCTCAGCGATAATGCGGACGATGTCCCGAAGCAGCGTGGTCTTCCCGGTACCCGGAGCCCCCACCACCAGGATGCTCCCCTTGGCATCTATCAAGTAGGGACGGAGCGGCTCTGCCAGGCCCATAATGGCTCGGCCAATGCGGATGGTAGCCCCGAAAGCCCGGTCGTTGGCATCTCGGCGAACGGATATGCGGTGGAGGGTCCCTTCTATGCCCACCCGGTTGTTGCTCTTTATGTCCCCAAGCTTGGAAGCCAGGTACGCCCAGTCGCCTTCGGTGAACACCCAGGGGGTGTAGTACTCGCGCCCCCGCACCCGAAGACTCACGTGGTCGTTGATGATAACCACAATCTCCTCGAGCTCGCCCTTCAGCCTGTCGATATAGTCGTGGAGGGATGGGGGGAGATAGTCCTTCAGGCGCTCCACTCCGAGCTGCTCCGCCAAGTCGAGATCCAAAGGAGGCAGGTCGGCTAGAAGGTCCAGCTCAAAGAGAGGATCCTGCAGGGGAAGGGACTCGCCCCCTGGAAAACGCTGGGGAATGAGGTTAGGTGGTGTTCTCGCCATAGTTTGCGAACACTACCCCATTCGCTGCACGCCAGTAGCCTCTTTCTGCGACCACAAGCCCGCGACGCTCCAGGCGGGCAAGCAGAGAAGGTAGCTGCTCCCTGCGGTGAGGAAGTAGCGACTGAAGCTCCCTCAGGGTCCGGGGCACACTTAGGGTGGACAGCAGCTCCTCTTCCTCCTTTGCCTGGGGGTTTGCCGCCTCGAGGGGAACCGCTACAACCTCAAGAGCCTTTTCTGGCACGAAAAGAAGCTCGCCCATAACCTTAGCCATTACATAAGTGCCAATAGGGACAAAAGCGCTGGAGGCGGCCACCTCCCAAAGGGGTAGGTCGGGGGCACCGCGAAACATGGAGCGCAGGTTTCCCATCCAGACCAGGAACAGGGCTGCCAGCGCACCAAAGTGAGCCCATCGGGAAGCCCTGAGGATGCTGTTAGATAGCAGGGACAAGATGAAGGCGTTGGCCTCGAGGGTAACGGCGAGGGCGAAGCTCAGCCATCCCGGCAAGGAACCCTTAGAGAGGCTGTACCACTCAGCCAGATGCCAGCTGGACACCGCCAGAGTAGCCAGGTAGCCGAGAATGATGAGGCCTGCCAGGAAGTAGCGCGCCCTCACACCTGCACCTCCCTTGACCCGCCGCGCAGCACTTCAGGCTGCACGAGGATTTGCCTGTCGGGATGACGGATCGGCACCTCCACCGGAGAAGGCAGAGCTTCCGCTGCCTCGGCAAAGCGGGCGATTTCAGCTATAGCAGCGCGGGCTTCCTCCGGGTAAAGCGTTCGGGGTCCTCCTGGGTTGGTTTCGTCAATAACCGTGCGGATAGTTCTCTCATGAAAGACCAGCCGGTAGCGCTTTCCAGCAGGCAGCTTGACTAGAAGCGAGCCTGTCGCCCTAAGGAAAAGAAGAGCCTGGTCAAGCCTCATGGACACACCGGGAAAGACTCAGCATACTGGACCAACTCTTTGAGCTTCAGCTGAGCCATAAAAGCGCTGTAGTGGTGCCTAGCGGTGTCTGGCAACGACACTAGGCGGAGTTCCCCGTCCACAGCTCCCGTTGCAATGGTCGTAGTGCCGGCTGCGTGAAAGAGAACCAGAACCCCGGCAAGGGTGTCTCCAAGGCGCCGCCCTCTACCTTTCAGACCGGGAATGCACGCATCCAGAAAAAGGTTCACTCCCTTGGGAAGGCGCAGGAGATCCGGCATGACTTTGGCGGCTGCTGGAGCAGGCAGCAGAAGAACACCTGTACCATCGACGCGGGCTGAAAGGGTCCGCACGAGGTTCAAGAGGCCTGTGGTGGTCCCTGGTACCGCCTGGGCTAATCCCCAAGACCCCAAAACGCTAGCGAGTAAGAGAGCGAGCCACTTTCCATGCATCATCCACCACCTTGTAAACAATCCCCACTTCTACCGCTAAGAGGCTGAAGTTCCGGGGAGGCTGGTAGACCCAGGTGTACGATACCGCCCCGGCAGGCGGGGGCGGGTAGCGGTCATGCACCCGGACAAGTACCCTGGGGTTGGCCCTGCGCAAAGCAGCTAGGGGGGCAGCGAAGGATTCCTGACGGCCCCCGTATAGGAGAACCCTTACCTCGCTGGCCCGCCCCAAAAGACGGAGAACCTCTTCCGGGAGGGTAAACCCAGGAACAAGAACCACATAGGCCGGTACCGGCAACAGGGGCACTTGCTCCGGAGGGGGTATTTGGGCACAAACTACCGCCAGGGCCATTAAGAGAGGCACTAGCCGCTTCATCAACGAGCCTCCGCTTCCTTCATTGATTTGCGAGCAAGAGCTTGCTGGGCAGCATAAGAGGCTATATTCCGGAGAACGCCCAGAACCGTGGCAGTGATCTTCCCTATGGGTTCGAACCAAGCTCCAGCCAGGGGGAAGAAAACGGTGAGATCGGTGAGGACAAAGGGTATACGGGAAACGGTTCCCAGAAGGTCGGACTCCTGCACCGGGAGAATGTGAATGGGGTACTGCTGAGTACTGGCCTTTGCAGCCCAAGCCTCGAGGTCATCCGCCTCTGCTCTGGGAACAAACCAGTAGGCGGACCCAGGACGCTTTCGAGCCCGGGCCTCGAGGGTGGGGAGTATATCCCTCATGTCAGCCTTGTTTCCGGCTAGGTAGACCGTTGAAGAGGCGTCCACCATCCTGCGAACCATTTCTAGGTCTGCCGGGAGAACCAAGTCTTCCGGTAGAGAGCAGTTGGCGAACTGCTTCATCGCGGCGCACAAAGCCGGACGCAAGATCTTGTAAGCCTGGCCCAGAGTAATCTGCGCCTGAACCGAAGGTGAAAGTGCAAGAACTCCGAGCGCAACCGCTACTGGAAGCCCTTTCATCGGCGCACCTCCATCTGAGAAGGGTGAACCCCTCAGAGCTATGATACCTGAGGGACCTTATGGGTCAGAAGCCGACGATATCCTTCTTGGACCCAAGAAGCATAGCTCCGGCAACACCGGCGGCGGCAGTAGTGCCCCCGTCCTTAGGGGACGCGCCTCCGCCAGCGAAGAAGCCGAAGATGAGAAGAAGCAACCCTAGGGGTGTGCTGAACATTAGGGTGTTGAACAGGGAAAATGCCCCTTCCATGGAACGCTCTACCGCTTCCTCCGGCCCGAAGGCGAGCCAGAGAAAGCTACCGAAGCTGAAGGTCAAAGAAAGCAAGCCGCCGATCAGGTACAGCCAAGCCTTTCCCATGACCTCATGTTACTCCGGGCAAATGAAAACCCTCACCGTCTAAACACAGGCCACCCTATAGCTACCAAAATGTGCGTGTAATGGCGAACGGGCTCCACCACTACTTTCCCGTGCGCACCTGAGGCGTGGAGCATGTAGCCCCTACCCAAGTAGATGCCCACATGATCCACTTGCCTGCCGCTGCTGGAGAAAAAGAGAAGGGCTCCCGGCACGTACTCTCGGATAAGCCGGGAAGCAGCCATCTGCTCCCGGCTGGTCCTCGGCAAAGAAATGCCAGCGTACTTGTAGACCCAGCGGACAAAGGCCGAGCAGTCCATACCGGTACGGGGATCGCTGCCTCCATAACGGTAGGGGATGCCCTGAGTACGTTGGGCTACAACCCAAAGCCAGTCTTCCCAAGAGGAAGCGGCAAGGACAGACGTGAGGAGGAGAAAGGAGGAAAGAACGAGAAACCTCATGGCTTGAGCGTCCGTACCGGAGAAATCCCCTGTACCCAACGAAGAACGCCCGCGATCTCCCGCTCCTCGAGGCCGGAACGAAGCGCAGCTTCGAACAAGGCCGACTCGATTTCCTCCCTCTTTAGAGCCCCCTGGCGCACCCAGGCCCAGAGGGCCACAGCGTGACGTACAAGCTCCAGGTGCCGCTGCCCCTCAGGAGTGCGAGCCATCTGCTCGCACCTTGCCCGCAGTTCGGCTAAAGCGTAGGCGCGCTCCCGGCGAGAAGGAAATGGTGAGGGCCGTGGAACCTCACGAGCAGAAACGATCGGCTCCCGCCGGACCGCTGCTTTGCGAAGGAGGCCCATGAGGGCTTGTGGGAAAAGGGGAAGATCCGAAGGCGGACGCAAGGGCACGATCCACTCGTAGGGGCGGCCCGTGGGGTGCAAGGAAGGGGGTGCTACCAGGTAAGCCCGACCCATACCCCTAAGGTCTGCAGCTACCGAAGGAAGTACCCGCGCGCTCGCAGAGAGCGGGGGGGACCCAGGAGGTAGGCGAAACCACACATGGGCCCCCCCTCCCCCACTCCGTGCTTTTGGTGCTTGCCGAAACTCCGGAGCGAGAAGCATGAGTGTGGTCAGCCCTAGGGTAGAGTCCAGGTCAAGGACGAGAACTTCCTTGGGCGGCAACACGGCTACCCCAGCTTCCGGATGCGCAGACCACCAGGTGCGGATAAGGGTAGGGTCCAGGGTGGCGTCGTCTTTGCCCCTCCGCAATCCCAGAGCAGGGTCCACCACGGGCACCTTGGAACGGTGGGCCACAGGGAGAACGGGGTAGCCCATGGCGGCATAGTGCAGTGCCCACTCCAACGGCCCCACGGAAAACATTGTACCCACAGGGAAAAACGCGGCCCCTAGCGTCTGCCGAGAACAGCGTTCAGCCAGGTGGTTCGGCGGCGATCCTGAGGCAGAGGCTCATCCAGGAGGTTTTCCGTGGTGATGACCACGGCCTGGACCTTCGCCCTCGTCAAGGCCGTGTAGACCAGCCTCCGGGTTGTCAGCGCACTCGCAGGAAGCACCAAGACCACTACCGGCCACTCAGACCCTTGAGCGCGGTGGACGGTGATCGCGTAGGCGAGAGAGGCTTGCTGTCCGAGGGCCCTAGGTAAGGGGCGATACTCTTCCTTGGACCTCAGAACAAACTCGGCCTCGTCCACAGCCTCGATAACTCCCATGGTGCCGTTGGCCACTCCCAGGGCCAGCCGGTTCTCTCCAAAGATGATCTTCTCCCCTACCCGGGCTAGGGTTCCATCAGCCAACTCCACCCCCCGGCCCACCTGCTTAGGAAAGGCAACGGAGCGCACAAGAGCATTCAGCTGCTTGGTGCCGTAGGGACCTTCATGAATGGGGGTGAGGACCTGAAGGTCCTCCAGAGAGAGGCCTTCCTTAAGGTAGTACGTCACGACAACTTGAAGCAGGCGGTGGGCTTCATCGGGATCCTTGACCCTGTGATAGAGCAGATCCCGTGGCTCTCCGGAGATGACCTCCCGCCAGGGTTTGCCCATGAGAGCAGCCCGGGCTGCCTCGAGAAGCGCCGAACTGGAATCCGCCTGCCGCCGCACCCGCCGGAGGCGCACGGTGGGCACCCGGTCCACCAAGTCGGCAAAGGGTTGGCCAGGCTGGACCGGGGGAAGCTGGTCCACATCGCCCACAAGGAGCAGAGAGGCCCCAGCGGGAAGCGAACGAAGAACCGCCACCATGGTGTGGAGATCCATCATGGAAGCCTCGTCCAGCACGACCAAACCCTTTGGGAACACCCTTGTTCGGGCAAAGGGGTCATGGGGTTTCAGGCCGATGTAGCTGTGGACCGTCTGGGCGGGGAGGCCAGCGACCTCCTGCATGCGCTGCGCTGCTTTTCCCGTGGGCGCCACCAAAGCTACAGGGATGCCCGCGTTCTTGGCCGCTGCCACGAGCCGGGACACGGTGTGCGTTTTTCCTGTCCCCGGACCGCCCGTGAGCACGGCCACCCGGTGCCGCACCAGGGTGAACGCTTCTGCTTGATCTTCCCCCAAATCGGGAGAGGGAGGGAGGGGGTGCAGGGAGGAAGCCTCCCCTACGTTTTCCCATACCTCACACTCCAAATCAACGTAGCGCGCCAGCCCTACATAGTCCCCGTAGCGGACAACTTGGCCTTCCACGCTATCTAGCAGTTCGGGAGCGAGATCGCCCCCGAGCATTGACCAGAGTACGGCAGTATTCCCGTAGCCCTCGTACGCCTCTTTGAGCCTTTGGAGCAAATCGCCCACGGGATCCCGTCTGCGGTACCGAGCTACGAGGGCCGCATACTCCACCCCGCTAACCTGGGTAAGGAGAAAGGGGTTTTTTCGTGCAAGGTCCACAGCGGGCTCTCCCAGAGCCTCGAGGGCCCTGTATCCCTCCATAGGGTAAAGTCCACACCCCACCAGAGCGTAAAGGGCTTCAAAAAACCAGCGGCCAGCAACAAGGCGTTGCCGGACGTTGGCCTGCTGAATATGCTCATGGGGAGCAAACAGTCCCGACTCGTCCAGAGATTTGGTACCTAGGAGGATTTCAAAGGCGTCTGGACGGCGGCCAAGATCTATGCTGCGTCGGTAGCCGAAATCGGGGACCACGGTGTAGACCACCTGTCCTAGCTCGCGCTGGAAAGGGGAGGCATCGCCCGGCCACACCCGGACCAGTTCCTCCTTTGAAGGCATCCAAAAGCGCCTGCCCCGCACAAAGAGCCCCTCCACAGTGTCCCCTTTGGCTACACGCCAAGTGGGCACGAAGAACTTCTCCCCCCTGTGTTCTGGGTGGTCGAGCAGGACCACCGTACCCCCGCGGTAGCGCTCAAGAAGCTCTTCTACCGGAGCCGATATGTAGTCGGGAAGTTTGCCGCCCATCCTCCAACAGGATACGCAGGAAAGGTGGAGGGGGAGATATGTATCATATTGGCGTATGAGGAGGCTAAAGGCTGTCCTGGCATCGGCGGCCCTTCTCGCGGGAGGAGCGGTGGCCCAGAGCGGATATGGACCTGCAGTAACAACCACCTACGACCTGAGGACACTCACAGAACGTCCCGGCATCATCTACGTGAGCCCCAAATACATGACTGTGGTCGAGTTTTCTGACCTCATCGACGAGATCGGAACCAGCCAACCTAGCTTGCTGCAGATAAAGGTGTCCGACTCGGAAAACATCATCTTCCTGAAGGCTTTGCGGCAGGCTGGCAGCGCCGATCTGGTGGTGCGGGTGGGAGGCTACGTGGCCCTTTTCCGCATCGTGGTGGACGGGCAGATGGAGTCTCCACGGCGGTACATCGTGGGCCTACCGGTCAGGGGAGGGATAACCACACCCAGTCAAAGCGGATCCGCCCGCCCTACCGAGGCCCCTCAAAGTGATGCCTCCCTGCCTTCCGGGGGGCAGGCAGGGGGTTTGAGGGGCCAGGGTTCGCAGCAAAGCGAGCCCCCCGCCGGAGACGCTCTACCGTCCTGGCTCTCGGTCAAGTTCACGCCCAGCGTCTCCGGCAACTCGTGGATGGTCTACTATGAAGTGCAGAACTCGGGAAGTGCACCCGTTACCCTCCGAGCGCGCGACCTCACAGTTCGCCGGGGAACGGTGCCTGTTCCCTTCCGAATCGTGCGCACTTCATTTGGGGAGGACCTAGAGGAAATCAAACCAGGCCAAACCGCAAGCGGCGTCATTGTCGCAGACGCGGCGCCTGAACCCATCACATGGGAATGGCGGGTGAGTACGGCACAAGCTACCTATATCCTCCGCGGAACGGCTCGCTGAAAAGCTTGCTCGCCTGGCTAGACATGTGGCGAGTCGTTCCCGTAGGCCACCCCCGGCTAGCGCAAGCCGAACCTGGGTTAACACGGCTCATCAAAGGAGATTACATCCAGCAGGTGGAAACAGCATTTGGACGAGGGTGGGGGTTGGCTGCTAAAGGGGCACAGCTTCTAGGAAATCCCAAAAGGGCTGTGCGCTACGCCAGTCCCACTTTTTTAGGACAGCGCATGGCCCTGTACCTGGCCGCTGACATCCTAGGCGAGGAAGTGGAGGTGATCGCCCTCGAAAGAAACCGCCTGGTGGTGCTGCGCCAGGAAAAAACGCTTCGGATGGGATGGCGTTCAGGGGACCTGGTGGTAGGCCTTACCACAGACAAGGGAGCCGACCTCCACATAGCCCTTCCCAAGGAGCGGGCCGTTTCTCCTTACGATTTAACGGACCAAGAGTGGCTGGACGTAAGTCCCTTCCTTCTCCCAGCCCCCGGCAAAAGGCTCTGGCAGTATTGGAGCAGAACATTAGCGGATGCGGTGATTGGTGTTCGAAGGGGGTACGGGGGGAAACTCCTTCGGGAAGACCCGGCGTTGTACCGCGCAGCCCACCGTTTTGGAAGGCGACCGGGTGTGTGGGAAGTTATCGTAGCGCGGGTGCGGCGCTTCTCGCCTGGCAAGGGGGGGAGAAAATGAACTTGTTCGGCTGGTGGCGGCGCCGACAGCAACAGGCGAGTCCCAAGGGTGTCCGGCTGATCCGCCTGCTCACAGAAGAGGAAGTACGGCTCTGGCGAACCCTCGAGGCCAACAGTCCTGCAGGGCGGCGAACCCTTCCCATGGTCCCGCTGGGGCTGCTGGTGGAGGGACCGCTGAATGAGGAGCTCGCCGGCGAAGTGATCCCTTTTGTCGAGGTAACCGCAGACGGTTTTCCAACAGCTGCCTTTTTCCATCAGCGCACCCCAGCTTTCGAGCTTCTAGAGGGCTTGAGCGTGCAGTGCCGTCTTCTGAGGGAGCCAAATGCCAGCGCCACAATCTTTGCCCAAACGCCATTAGGAGAGCAAGCACCGTCCAGAGAAACGGAAGACAAAAGCCCCCCGGCTTCTGCCAACGCTTCCTCGGAAAACCAGGAGGAAGACTCGCAAGGAAAAAAACTAGAGACTGCCGCCGCGGACCTCGCCCAGCTTTGGTGGCGAGGGGAAATCCACGAAATAGTACGGCTGCCCAAAGGGCAAGGATCTGAGAACCGGACCGGGGAAGAGGAACCCAAGGCCAAAGAACCCAAGCCCAAAGAACGCGAACCAGAGGAGAGGCCGACCAAGGGGAAAGCGGCTAGCCCAGAACACAAGGGCCAGCACGGAGAAAAGGTACCCCGTTGTCCTCTTTGCGGCGCAGAGATGGTCCTGAAAGTAGCGAAAAAAGGGAAGATGGCGGGGCAGGAATTTTGGAGCTGCTCACGCTATCCCGAGTGCAAGGGTACCCGCCCCAAAAAGGGAGGAGAGTCCGAGGGGGGGCGGCCTGCGCCATGAGAAGTGGCACCGCCGACACGGAGAAAACCCGCCGGATTGTTGGATAACCGGGGATTTAAGACCAGCCGGTAGGCGCTCCACCTTGAAAGGTAGTAGTATAAGCCTATGACAAGTAGAGAAAAGGCAAAGCTCGCTGTTGCCTTTCTGGCCCTTAGCAGCGCCCTGGCCGGAAGCCGCTATGAGGACGGAGCTGCAGGAGGACTGCCCTGGCTTGCCCCACACGTGCAAAGGGGTGTCCTTCCCTACGTCACCGTGTACCGCTTGGACCGCATGTGGGAGGCTAAGCGGGAGGAAGCTTCAAGGGGTTCCTCCACCAAAAGCTACGAGTGGCACATTCCCGCTTCCACCGTGGAGGGAAGCCGCGCTGTTTCGAGGGACATCCTGCTGGCCTGGCAGCGCCTCGAGGAGCGGGGGTACTGGGTAACGATGACCTCTATCAACTACTCTATCGGGAAAACAGAAGCAGAGTGCATTGCCCGCGAAGTCATTTGGAACCTGTTGGGATACATGCTGCGGCTGAACCCGAAGAAGCCGGAAGTTAAAGTGGGAACCCCACAAACGGCTTTTCCCAAAGGGTACACCCCTCCCCTACCCCTGCAGCCGGCCGCTAGCGAGGGGGCCCACCGGATTGACTGGTACAGCTACTACTACTCCGAAAACGCACGGGTTCCTCCGTGGGACTACTGCTGGGACGCGGGATGGGTGAGTATTCCTTTCTTCCCCATGATCCCAGGCTGGAAACTTGTCACCCCGTTAGGCCTGGAGATCACCAGCCCCAACTACCCCAACCCCTTATGGATAAACATGGGGGAACTGGAAGCGCGAGCCCGGAAGGGTATGGAGAGGATGACAAGCCGATACGTTGCCGACTACGAGATCGACATTGCCAAAGCTATTGCCCCGCGCGGAGACCCGGCAAGCTTTGCTGCTAGCTTGAAGAACCTGCTCTCGGGAACACCGGGGCTGGACGACCCTGAAGTGTACCTCCCCACAGCTTGGAGCAGCCACGGAGCCGGGCTTGGAGCCGTGGTCACACCCGTAATCCGTTGGGGAGAAATCCCCCAAGCTGCCCAAGACCTGCAGGACATCCTGGCCCTTTACGGACGGAGCAACTTCGGAGACGACTTGCTAAACACCGCCCGCTACGCTTACTTCCAGGAAACTATCGAGAATCTAGGCCGTCGGCTGGGCATTTCCATCTCCCTGCCCACAGTCACCAAAACCGCCAGCGACATTCTCAAGACAGCTCTAATCGGAGACAAGTACCGGGATGACAAAGCCCGGGGAATCTGGCCCCTGGAAGAGGCCAAGCGCTGGTTCCCCCCGAGCCTCTTCCAGATCCACGAGGCCCTAGGGTACACGACCTACCACCAGGTGTTCGGCAAGGTGGAAGCCACCACCCTACCCGACCCCAAGGCGAACTGGGCCCCGGGCGAGTACGCAGGGGTGCTTTTCATGCGCTCCTTGCACATCTGGCACGTGCCTATCATCATCGACTGCAGGGTCCCCCGTCCTCCGTTCATGCCGTGCCCGGCCTACCCGGACCTCGCCAACATCCGCCCCATACCCATCGCCCCCTACACTGTGTTCTACGGGGGTCCCAGATACTATTGGGACTGGGTGAGTGTTCCTGACAGCTACCCCATTCCCCGCGTAGAGGGGTTGCCCCTGCCAATCCTTCCACTTCCCAAGCGGTGAAGCGGCCGGGTATAATGCTGGAGAAGGAGGTGCATGGTGAAACGACTGGCCTATCGGTTGGTGCAGCAGGTGGGGCGTGTGGCCCCGAAACAGTTCTGGCCCGTGGCGGCTGTGGCTCTGGCCGGCCAGCTGGCCCTGGCCCAAATCGGGGCCAGCCTGTCCAGCGAGTTCAGCAACGCCATCTGCCCCGTGGTTCGGTTCCTGGCCGGCCCCTTGGCCTGGGCGGCCATCGCCGCCGGCTTGGTGATCGGGGTGGCGACCCTGGCCTTGGGCGGGCGGGGAGCGGTGAGGTGGATGATCGGGGCCTTCGCCGCCGCCGTGCTTCTCCTGGTGGGCAAGAACTACGTTGAGAGTAACGCCCAAGGGTTTACCAGTTGCTTCCAATGATGCAGGCCACAAACGCCGTTCTGGGGCCCGAGGAAGAGGAACTCCTCGAGGCGCCCGACATGGACCCCAAGACCGTGTTCGACCTGCCCAGCCTGGTCCTGGTGGGAGGCCTTTCCCTGATGGTGGCCGTGGCGGCCTCGTACCGCTTCGGAACCCTGGCAGGGCTGATCCTCTTCTTGGCCCTCAGCTACAACGGCGTGAAGATGTACCGGGTCCTTGCGAACCGCTTTCCGCCGGGCTACTGGATGGACAAGGTATCGTGGATCCGCACCAAGCCCTTCTACTACCCAGGCAAAGCCAAGCCGCGGGCCCCCCTGGTGGCAAAATAGGCGGGATAGGCGGGGCGTGTCTGCCGCTCCCCCAGGCATTTCCGGGGGAGCGGTTCCTGTCCCCCTTACACGCCGGTACAATGCTGCCGTGGTGGCCAGGTACCTGCTTCTATTGGCTTTCCTCCTTGCCCCAGCCTTGGCGCAGGGAATGGCGCTCCTCGAAGCCGCCGCCGCCGTGCGCTCGGCAAACAGCCTTGTTGTCTTCGTGGGTTCCTACCTGCGGCAGCGGGTCCTAGCGGAAGCCTTGCACGGGAAGGCGACGTCCAAAACCGCCAGCGTGGCCCTCGTTACCTCCCCTTACACCTACCTGGACGGAGCGAGCTACTGGCTGGGCCTCCACTTGGCAGGCGCCCGCCTCTACCTGGGACGGGTGGAGGAGTACCTGCTGGTGGTGGACCGCACCGTCGTTTTTTCCGGTCGGGGGCTGGGAGGGACCGGGGAAGTGAGGCGCCTCGAGGGCGAGGAAGCAGAAAAAGCCCTGCAGCTGGCCGAAAAGCGGCTGCGGGAAGCGGTTCCCTTGGCGGTCCCTCCCGAAAACCTCGTGGAGTACTTTTGGAGGCAGAGATGACCTACGACCGTTACCTGACCGTTGTGATTTGGGTTGGTCGGGCGCTCGCCCTACTGGCCCTTTTCCTCCCTTTCGGGGTCTTCCTGGCAGCGGTAGCCCTGATGCTGGCAGAGGCCGTGGGGGTTCTGCACCGGCTGTACCAAGGTGTGAGGGATGGTGGAGATTAGACCAGTTGAGGGACCGCCCGCGGCCCTCGCCAGGACCGCTTACGGGAAGGAGCGCCTGCGCCAGGGCTGGAAGTTGGTGGAAGTTCCCCTGCCCCCCTACGGGAACCTGCAGGCGGTGGTGGACCCAAGGGTGCTGACCCGATACTCCGCATCCTACCTGGCTCACCTTGCCCTGGTCAGCGCCGTCGGCGACGCCAGGGGATGGGAAGGACGCTGGGAGATCCCGGAAGGCAGGCCTGGGGAAGCCGTGCCTGACGCCCTTTGGTACCGGAACGGGGAGGTTTGGGCGGTGGAGGTGGACCTGGGCTACTCCAGGCAGAAGGTGGTCCGCAAGGTGGAACACTATCAGAGGGTCTACCACGGGCAGATCTGGGGGGTACTCTCCCCGCAACGCAAGCGGGAGATCCTCGCCAAGGCTTGGCCGGGCCGGGTGGAGGTGCTCCTGATCCGGCCCGAGGAGGTGGTTGGATGAAAGGAAGGATTCTGGCCCTGATGCTCCTGCTGGCGTCCGTAAGCGTGGCCCAGGGGGCTTACTGGTCCCGTCCTCAAGAGAACGAGCCCTACAGCGTGGTGTACCGAAAGACGGGAAGCCCGCCCCCTCCCAGCGCTCCCGCTCCCCAGCCCGAACAAGGGAGCCCCAGCACCGCACCGCCAGCCTACGTCCCCTTCGCCCCTTTGCCGTCCTCTTCCTCGCCCGGTGCCGAGGAAACCGCAGAAGCCCTGCCGCCAGGGCTGCTCTTCCGCGCCGAACTCATGACCGGGGTTCTGGCCACTCCTCTTATGGACACTCCCATTCTCGCCAAGGCCAAACCAGGGTGGTGCGGCAGGGAGGAGTGCCCCGAGCTCCTCCTGCTGGGAACAGCCACCTACTCCCCCAACGGAAGGGCCCTTCTCCTCTTCTCCTACGCCCTCGAGGGGGGCAAACCCAAAGGCGTGCGCGCCGTAGCCTTCGACCCCAAGGACAAGCTCTACGGGGTCACCGGGAAGGTAACCGAGGTGGCTCCCACCCTGGCCGCGGACCTTCTGCGGGCCACGGTTTCCGGCCTGGCCGACTGGGTGAGGAGCCTGGAGCGGCAGGGACGGGTGAGCCTCCTCCCAGGAGGCGGGGTGGCGACCGAGTTCCAGGCCCCCCCCTTCTGGGCCTTCTCCCTGGGCCGGATCGGCGGGGTCTTGGCCCTGCCCCAGGAGTCCACGGCCATTGTGCGGGCGCTGGTGCGGGGAGCGGGCGAGGAGATCCTGGTGGCTACCCTGGACGAACTTCCGGAGGAAAGACGGCCATGAGGCGTTTGGCCCTGCTCCTCTTCGCGGGTATAGCCGCCGCCTGCGGGGAACCAACGGCGGAAGTGCAAGCCGAAGTGAACCGCTGGGCCTTGCAGTTCGGGCTGGATCCCATCCTGCTCTCGGCGGTGGTCTGGGTGGAAAGCCGCTACTGCCCCCAGGCCGTGGGGGCTGCCGGGGAAATCGGTCTGGCCCAGGTGAAGCCCGTCGTGGCCCGCACTTACGGCTTACCCGAGGATATTCTTTGGAATCCTGCTAATAATCTTGCGGTGGCGGCCCGCTACCTGCGCGACCTCTACTTCCGGTTCGGAGACTGGTACAGAGCCCTAGCGGCCTATAACCGGGGCCCTACGAGGGTTACAGAGAACGGGGTGGACGCTGAGGGACACGCCTACGCGACGAAAGTGCTGAGCGTTTACTGGTACTGGAAAGGAGGGAAGCCGTGAGGACGAGGTTTCTGCTGGTCTTGGCGCTAGGACTGGGAGGGTGCGGGTTTCTCGAGGACACCTTCGCGGGGATAACGGTGCAGGTCCAGGCCCCGGCCTGGGTGACTACCACGGCCTACCAGGTGCGGCAACAAGACGGGGGCCTTTACGCTTCAGGCGAGGTGCCCCTGGTGGACGGGAGAGCTGTTCTCCGCCTGAGCTTGCCCGCAGGGGGCTCGGTGGTGCTGGTGGGCCGGAGGGAAGGGGAAGACTACTACCGGGCAGAGCTGAACTCCCCGGTGCCCGGACGGTCTTACCGGGTGGCCTTCGACCCCTCCAACCGGCTGACCCTGCAGACGCAACTGCAGCCCTTGGGCCTCGAGGGCATTACCGGGGCCCAGGTGGTGGTCTGCAGCCCAGCTCCCACGGGCTGGAACAGCTGGACCGCGCCAGCCTGCGGCGAAGGCTGGGAGGCGGTTTACCAGGGCAGCGGGGGGAGCATCACCCTGCCCAAAGCCCCACGGTACCGCACCCTGGCGGTAGCCAACGGCCAGGTGATCGCCGCATCCCTCCTCCAGCCACCGGCCAGCGGCACCTGGACCGTAAACCTGACGCCGACGCAGGCTTCCTTGGCGGTGAACGGTCCCACCTGGCTAACAGGCGGGGCCTACGAGCTCCGGGACGCCCTGTCAGGAGCGGTGGCCGCAAGCGGTTCCTTTTCCTTCACCCGAGGCCGAGCCCAAATCGGGCTTTACGCCCTGGCGGGCCACAACCTCCGCGTGTACGGATACGTGGGCAACTACCTGTTCTACCAGGTGGAGCTGCCCCCTCTTACGGGCGGAGAGCAAAGGGTGGTGTTGGACGAAAGCAGCCGCCGCACCGTACAGCCCGTGGTGTCTGTCCTGCGCAGGCCGGGCGGGGTGTCCGGTACCCTGGCGATCTGCACCGCGGAGCCTGTGGGTTGGCCAGTCCTGCAGGAAAGCGGCCTCTGCCCCAACGGCTTCGTTCCTCTGGCTAAGCTCCCCTTCCCTCCGGACTCCTTCTCCCCCAGGCTTCCCTGGATGCCCGCCTACCTCCTGCGCTTCCTGCTCAGTGACGGAACAGTGCGGGAAGTGGAGTGGACAGAACCGGACCAGCCGGCATGGCTGATTCCTTTTCCGGGACCTTGAGGAGCGGAAATACCGTAAGTAAGAGCGGCCCGGGAGCGGCCCTTTTTTCCGTACAATGAGGCCATGATCGGAACAGGTGCCTTGTTGGACCTCCTCACGGTAAGGGACATCCGGGACGGGGTGGTGTTCGGCGAGTCCGGCCAGCTCAGCGTGGCCTTCGACATCTATTTCCCCTCGGCCCGGTTGATGACCTATAGGGACAGAGCGCTCGTGGCCGAGCACCTTTCCAAAATCACCCGCCAGGTGGTGCCCATAGGCGGGCGGCTGCGGCTTTATGTGGAAGCCATTGAAAGCGGGCTGGACTTCCCCACCGAGTTCCTGACCAAGCTGGAAAGAGCGGACGAGGCTGTACGGGACCTAAACCGGGCGCGTCTGGACGCCATGCGCCTCGAGGCTGCTCACGGAAGAGTACGGCAGTGGTACGTTACGCTCATCATCACCTGGCTGCCGACCTACATTAAAAAGGCCAAAGAGAGCTACACGCCGGAGGAGTACAACAGCCTCATGGTGGAGGCCGAGCAGATCCGCTCCTCCACCCTTAACATCCTGGAGCGGGCCAAGGTCCAGGCCACCCCCATGGACGACGCCCAGCTGACGGAAATGCTTTGGCGCTACTTCAATCCTTCCCTGGTAGGCCACAAACCCCGTCCACCCAAGGAGGACGAACACCCCTTGGAGCGCCTGGTGGTGTCCGGCATCAAGAACAACCAGGACCAGTTCATCACCGTAGGGGGAGTCCATATCGGCCACATCGTCTTCCACCGAGGTCCCCGGTACACCATGCCTGGCCTCTTGGACATCCTTCTGGAAACCAAGGGTGAGTTCATCCTGGTGATCGAGATCGTGCGGATCGATCAGCTGGCAGCCAGCAGTAGGGCTAACCTGAACCGTACGCGGTTGGAAAACTTGGCTGCCGACCTGGGCAACCGGGCCGACCCGGAGATGGTGGAAAAGGCTCGCCTGCTGGCAAAGGCTCTTACCCGCCGGGCTCAGACCGGAGAGAACATAGTAGAAGTAGGAGTGCAGCTCATCCTACGGAACAGGGAACTCACCCTGCTGCAAACCCACGCCGCCGAGGCGTACGGCAAGGCCCAGAGCCTCGCCGACGCCCAGCCGGTGAAGCTCCCCCCAAACGCCCTGGAATACTGGATCGCCGCTTCTCCCTTCCACGGCCAACCCCTGATCCGGCGGTGGCAGTACCTCGACCTCAACGCCACCCACCTGACCCCCCAGAAAACCCCCTGGCGGGGCAGCCCTGGGGGCTTGGCCTACTACCTGAGCCGGGAGGGAGCGGTGGTGGGCATCAACCCCTTCGACCCTCGCTCCCCCGCCTGGAACGGGGTGCTGGTGGGGGGTTCTGGCTCCGGCAAAACCTTCTTCACTCAGTCCTACATCACTTCCTTCCTGACCACCGGCAGCTTCGTCGCCATCATCGACAAGGGCGGCGGCTACGTTCCCCTCACCGAGCTTCTGGGAGGCACCATCATCTACTTTGAGCCGGGAGCTGGGATCACCATCAACCCCTTCGACCTGGAGCCTGGCCAGGTGGAGCCCACTGAGGAAAAGAAGGGATTCCTGGTGGCCCTGCTGAAGCAGATGATTCCCTCCCGAGGCGATGAAGCCAAGGAAGCTGTGATCCTCAACGCCGCCGTGGAGCGGGTCTACAAGGCGCACCAGACCCGCAGGAAGAGACCGGATGGCAGTGAAGAGGTAACCCTGAAAACGCCCACCCTATCGGATTTCCGCCGCATCCTGCTTACCATGGACGAAGCCTACGGGCAGAAGCTCACGGAAGAGGACCGGCAGTTGGCTAGCTCCATGGCCCAAGCCCTTTCCCTCTGGACAGCGGGGACGCCGCAGGGGCGGTTGGTGGACGGTCCCACCACCATCGACCTGACCTCGAAGGTGGTCTACTTCGAAACCACGGGGATCTCCACCAACGAGGACCTGCAGCGGGTGGGGCTTCTGCTGCTGATAGATCTCATTTGGCGCAGAGTGGCCCACGATCCTGCGGAGCGCAAACTCCTGGTTTTTGACGAGGTGTGGAGCCTGCTGAAAAGCCGCTACGCCGCTCTGTTTGTAGAGGACCTGTACCGCCGCCTCCGGCGCTACGGAGCGGGAGCGCTTTCCATCTCCCAGAGCCTCGAGGACTTCGTGAGCGGATACGCCAACGGCATCGTGGTCAACGCCAACTACTACTTCCTGCTGGCCGCCCCCAACCAGGACCGGGTTCTGCGGGAGGTGCTCAAGCTCCCCGAGGACCTGATCCGGGACTACGCCAGCCTCAAGCCCAAGGGAGAAATCCTCTTCCTGCTCCGGAGCGAGGGCTACCTCCAGGGAGATATCCTCCGCTACGTGCCCTCGGCTTACGAAATCGCCGCCTTCGGCACCCAGGCCGACGAGCAGGTGCTCAGGAGGCAGCTCAAGGAGGAGCTGGGCAGCCTGGCCGCCGCAGCCCGCTACATGCACCTCAAGGCACTGGCCGACAAGCTGTAAGACCCCCGCCCTTTCCCTCGCAACACCCGCTGGCAGGCTTGGCAGAGCTTGCCAGCGTTTTCAGATCGCGGAGCAGGTTGTGGCGGCACCAAGTGCGTCTGGGACGGCTTTTGGCAGAGGTTGCCATTTCCCGACCTTCCCGACCCCTCGAGGCCCTTCCCTCCCCCGCGGCAGCGGCGGTTTATCACCGCCTCGAGGCCGCCGGGGGATGGGTAGCCGGGAGCGAGGCTCCCGGCACTTTGGAGGCGCCCGGAAAGGGCAGGAGGGAATATGGACATCCTCTATGCAGAAGCCGGTCCGGTCCCGACTGCTCTTCCGGGTGGCATAGAGGGCGCCACCTTGGAGGGAGTCGACCTCTATTTTTTCAACGGCCAGCCTGAAATAAGGCTGGCCTTTGAAGAAGGCCCCGTGATTCTTCTCCTCCCCCGGGGAATCGTTATTCGGTCTTTCTCCATCAGGGGGGCCCTGGGTAAGGTCCTCAGCACTGCACTCCTTTGGAGTGCGGATTTCCCTGGGTTTACTTTGAGGGTGACCTTGAATGCAGGCGAGTTTGAACTCGCTTGCGAGGTTCCCGAAGGGGACCCGCAGGTAGGCTTGTGGTTTCTGGAGTAAGTAGCCGGGGGGGCTACGCCCCCCGGCGCTTTGAAGGCGAGGCCGCCCAGGTGGGCGCAAGCCGAACGGGTTCACAAGGAGCCCGTGCCTGGGTCCCGAACTCGCCGCTGGGAGGGAGGGCGCAAGGGCACGCAGAAGGCCGCCCGGCTAACCAATAACGCCGGGCAAACCGGGAGGTCCCAAGGCCACCCCGCATGCGGGGAGGGTACAGGGCTTCCCGGGGCTGAGCGGTCAGCGGCGGCAGGCGGCACTTCTCGGGCTCTGCCCCTGCCGTAGGCGCGCGAGCCTTGCTGTCCCGAGGCAGGTCGGAAGCCCGCCAGGCCGTACCCCCCGGCCGTCGCAGAGCGGGTACCTAGTGGGGCGAAGGGGCAGGGAGCCCCAGGGGGTTTTCATCCACCGGTCGGCAAGGTACGGGCTACGCCCGTGACCTAGCCCGGTTAGGACGCCGCCCTCTCAAGGCGGAAACGGGGGTTCAAATCCCCCCCGGTGGACCAGGGGTCCTAGGCCCCAAGGGCGAGTCCGGAGGGGTCGTGCGATAGGCGTACGGCCCAGGGCTGGCTGGAAGCCGGCTAGGGTTGAAAGACCCGAAGAGGGGGTCCGGGTGGGTACTCTCCGGCTAGGCGGGTTCGACTCCCGCCGCCCCCCTGCTTGAGGCAGGTCAGCCGCCTTCAACCAGGTTTAAGCCCCAGGACGGCCATCCTGGGGACCACCTGGGGCGGGAACCGGGCCAAAGAGGCACACTGGGACGGGGGTGCAACCGGCCGCTGGCCCGGCGGTACGGCGGCCCTAGGGGGAGTGGCCGCTCTCCTGAAGGCGTCCTGGCGGGGTTCGAATCCCCGGAGGCCCTGATGGGACCCGAGCCTCCCACCTCCCCGTGGTGGGTCCTGGGCGGGAGCAGAAGCTCCCGGCGAAGAGGAGGCGCGCGGGCCGTTAGCTCAATCGGTAGAGCACCGGTCTCCAAAACCGGGGGTTGGAGGTTCGAGTCCTCCACGGTCTGCCAAGCTGTGGTTCCCCCTGGGGATTCCCGGGGGTGGGATTAGCCTGGGAG
>Ga0209289_100273_pt1 | contig 30229 bp, 27 predicted proteins | sample GXS110809BmetaG_FD_184121 | JGI IMG/M metagenome (GOLD analysis project Ga0209289, IMG submission 184121) | Hot spring microbial communities from Gongxiaoshe hot spring, China to study Microbial Dark Matter (Phase II) - GXS 110809B (SPAdes)... ...
GTTATGTGATTTCTTACGCTAACAGTAACGATAGATTTTCAAAAAACTTTGGCGCTGGTTTTGTCCTCCTGGCATGATTATTATCTCTTAACATCACTTAAACTACCCCTAGCTCCATAAATACACCCTTCGTGACGCTTATGCCGAAAACAAACCATGAAAAGCTTGACTTTTTAATTTCAATTCATTATATTAGTTAGGAATCCTAATTAATTTTAAAAACAAAATTAAGGTGCTGTCATGGTTAAAAAGGTAATTTTAACCGTCGGGCTTGTTTCCATAATCGCTTTATTTCTATTTGCTAATCTCCCCAGCCAATCAAAATCAACCGTTCCATATCCAGAGGGATACAGGGGCTGGGCTCATGTGAAGTCAATGTTAATTCTCCCCGGGCATCCGCTTTATGAAGCGTTTGGCGGGATTCATCATATTTACGCAAATGATAAAGCAATGCGTGGTTATAGAACAGGTAAATTCCCCGATGGCTCAGTTATAGTGTTTGATCTTCTTGATGCAAAACTTGAGAACAACACATATGTTGAGGGTGAAAGGAAAGTCGTCGGGGTGATGTATAAAGATTCAAAAAAATTTAAAGATACAGGTGGATGGGGATTTGAAGCTTTCAAAGGGAACACAAAAGAAAGAGTGGTTAAAAATCCCGAACAAGATTGTTTCTCGTGTCATGCGTCGCAAGAATCAGCGGATTTTGTTTTTAGTCAGTATAGAAAGTAAATTAGTGTAAAAAGGGCGGGGCTTCATGCCTTGCCCTTTCAAAAATTAACATCTTAAAAATTATGTCAGTTTTTGATCCAGTAGAGCAAAGTGAAAACATTGATTCAAAGATTATCGCGGGGCTTGAAAGAATCGCAAGGGTTTTCAGGTTTCTTCTGTGGGATGTTGCAAAAAACGAAAATTTAAGCCCAATTCAAATCCAATTTTTAATTTTTCTTCTTTTCAACAACCCTTCAAGAACTCGCATAACTGATATCGCAAATGAATTTAGCCTCACAAAGGCAACTGTAAGTGATGCAATTGCCTCACTTGAAGCGAAAAATCTCATCATAAAAGACAAAGATCCCGAAGATAGGCGAAATTACATCCTTCAACTTACACCAAAAGGTAAAAAACTCGCAAGGAAGCTTTCAATCTGGGCTGATGCTTTGAAAAATAACTTGAAAAAGTTCAATCAAAAAGATAAAGAGACGATACTTGAATTCATTTTAAAACTAATTGAATCCCTCTACGAAGCTGGGATAATTACAACTCAAAGGATGTGTTTTTCCTGCGCTTACTTTCAAAAGAATGTTTCACCTAAATCAGATGCCCCACATTACTGCAATCTTCTTAACAAACCGCTTTCCATCGTTGAACTTCGCCTTGATTGTGAGGATTACGAGCCAGCTGTAATGGAATAAAAAGATTTCTACAATTTTAGTTGAACTTTTCAAATTTTTGAGTTAACATTATTATGCGATCTTATAAAACAAAATTACAATTGAACATGAGGAAAATTAAATTTTCAGCCCTTGCTATTTTAATTTTAATCCTTGCCTTTCCAACGCTTGCACAGAAGAAATTAACACTTGAGGACATATTTAAAACAGCAAAGTTTAGGACAAACTTCTTGTCAAAACAATGGCTTCCTGCTGAAGATGCTTATACAACTCTTAAATACGACTCCCTTTCAAAGTCAATGGCAATTTATAGGTATGATTTAAGATCTGGGAAAGAGGAAAAAATTTTGGATTACGCAGAGCTTGACAAACAAATTGAGGGTTTCTCAAAAAATGTAAGCGCTTATTTCTTATCTCAAGATAAAAGATACATTCTTTTCACTGGGAGTTTGCCCGCAAGGAGGTTGAAAACTGGTGGCAATTTTTATCTCTATGATCTGACAACAAAAGTTTTAAAACAAATAACGAACACAGATGAACCACAGGCGATAATAAAATTTTCACCTGATAGCAGATTTATAAGCTTTGTGCGAAACAATAACATTTTTGTCTACGAGATTTCAAGCGAAAAATTCAAACAGCTCACTTTTGATGGTTCTGAAGCAATTTTAAATGGCATTTTTGATTGGGTTTATGAGGAAGAATTCAGCATAATTGACGGCTATGAATGGTCACCCGATGGAAGATATATTGCCTTCTGGAGACTTGATCAATCAAATGTCCCGGTTTTTAAACTTATTGATTATGAACCGACATATTTAAAGGTCATTGATCAGCGTTACCCATATGCAGGTTATCCAAATTCAACTGTTAAAATTGGGATCGTCAATGTTCAAACTGGCGAAGTAAAATATATTGATTTCGGGAATGAAGATATTTACATCCCAAGGATCAAATGGACGGAGAACCCCGATATATTATCCTATCAAAAACTTAACCGATTACAGAATAAACTTGAGCTCATACTTTATAACATCAAAACTGGGGAGCAAAGATTAATTTTAACTGAGGAGTCAAACACATGGATTGATGTTTATGATTATTTGACATTTTTCAAAGATGGTAGACATTTCCTTTGGGCGAGTGAAAGGGATGGGTGGCTTCACTTCTACCTTTACAGAATTGATGGTAAGCTTGTAAATCAAATCACAAAAGGAGAGTTTGAAATTGATCAACTTTGTTATGTTGACGAGAAAAACAGAAAAATTTACTACACATCAACAGAGGTCTCGCCACTGGAAAGACATTTATATGTAATTGATTTTAAGGGCACAAATAAGAAAAGGCTGACATCTGAACCAGGTTGGCATAATATTGATTTCTCTCCTTCCGGCAGATTTTACATTGATAACCACTCAACGATCACAAAACCACCTAAATGGAAACTCTATGACAATACGGGAAAACTCATCCGAACGCTTGTTGATAATCCCGATGATATTCTTGCTGGCTATGATAAAGGTGAGGTTACATTTGAAATTGTTGAAACAAGCGATGGCGTAAAACTTAACGCATGGATGATAAAACCAGCAAATTTTGATTCAACAAAAAAATATCCAGTTCTTTTCTATGTTTACGGCGGTCCCGGAAGCCAAACCGTTAGAAACGCCTATCTTGGTAATTACCCCTGGTATCAATATCTTGCCCAAAATGGATATATAATTTTCAGCGTTGATGGTCGTGGAACTGGAGCAAGGGGTAAGGCATTTAGAGATGTAGTTTATAAAAACCTCGGATATTACGAATCAAAAGATCAAGCGGAGTCAGCAATTTATCTTGTCAGGAGATATAAATTTGTGGATAGTTCAAGGATTGGGATATGGGGATGGAGTTATGGGGGTTATATGTCAAGTTTAACTCTTTTTAAGTTTGGAGATGTTTTTAAATTGGCTGTTGCCGTCGCACCTGTGACAACCTGGAGATTGTATGACACAATTTATACAGAAAGATACATGCAAACACCTGAACTTAACCCTGATGGTTATGAGCAAAGCTCCGTGTTAAAATATGTTGATGGCTTAAAAGGTAAATATCTTGTAATTCATGGAACAACCGATGACAATGTGCATTGGCAAAATACGATTCAACTTGTTGATAGACTTCAAAAGGCAGGCAAACAATTCAATATAATGTTTTACCCTAACAAAGATCACAGCATAGCTGGTAGAGATACAAGATATCATCTATTTACATTGATAACGAATTTCATTCTTGAAAATCTGTAATTTATTCCGACTTCATCGCTATTTGCTTTGTTGAAACAGCGTAGAAAAGGATGTTGGAGAAAAGTTGCAATTGTGGAGTGTTATCAATTGATGGATTGTCAAATTTGCTAAGCATTCGCATGTAACCTTTGTTTGAAAAAACGATGACCAATCTTTTTTGCCAAAAGAGACCTTCAAGATATGTATACTTTTCCTCTCTTTCAAGTTCTTTTGTTTCAACGATATCATCAGCTCCGAGAGGTAGTTCTTTTATCTTTGCCCAGATGGAATAAATAGGATGGGAAAGGAAAATTTTTTCAATATAGCTTCCGTCAAATCTTGTTTTTATTTTATCAAGCAAATCTCTTGCGCCGAGATTGAACTGGCTTGATCTTGAATGGCTAAGGTCATCAATTAAAATCACACCTCCATTTTTTATACATGATACGAAATTATCAATTGCAACTGGCGAAAATTGTGGTTTAACTACTCCGCCACTTATTACAACAAGTTCGGACTTAGCAACAGCTGGTGACTCAGCTCTTCCGCTTTCAAGAGAGATATTTAAACCTTCTTTTTTATTTAGAAATTCAGCAAGATTTTTTAATCCAAGTTCAACGATCTCTTCGCCATCGCCTCCATATTTAACTTGAAAAATTTTTATTTCTTTATTTTTCAGCGTTTTCAAATCAATGTTTTCACCACTAGCAGCGATAAGCTTTGTTGTCTCCTCAACCTTTCGGATCACCGGGATTCGTTTGAAATAGAAGTTGATGTCAATAAAATTGCTTGGAACATTGTTCTCATCATAGCCAATTATAAAATTTTTCAAAACAACCTTTACCCGTTCAACTCCTTCAGACAGCGGATCAAAAACTATCAGCCCTTCTCTGCTATCACCTTTATAAAGCGGGCGTCCATAAGTTAGCATTGTCCTTCTTGCTATTCCCATTCTTGCCTCAAAGACATCTTCATCAATCCCAGAAGAACCTTTCCTTGCACGATAATACTCCTCCAAACTATGAAATTTACTCGTCTTAGCATCAAGCCCGTATGCGATAAATCTATCTCCACGATCACTTAACAAAATTGCATTTTCAGGATCAAAGTTTATTTTCGGTGCTGTGTAGTTATAAATTGAAACTTTAAAAACTGTAAAACGATTCGGTGTATAACCAAGTTCAGGATCAACCCAATCCCCATAGGTGTAGGGATTCGTTGAATAAATTCCACCTTTTGATTCCTCTGGAAACTCAAAATTGTTAAGTTGATAATCGCTCATATATTTAATTTCAACTTTAAAAGTTCCCTTATCAAAGACGATCGTCATTGAATCTTTCCCGATATAATAGCTTGTATCCCCGCTCATTTTCATCATCTCAATATCTGGAACAATTTCATATTCAACTTTTTGCGGTGGGAAGAAAAGGAAACGATAAACACTGTCACAACCGCTTAAGAGAAGAATCACGATAAATAGAAACAGGCTTTTTTTCATTTCTTTGGCAAATTTATTTTTCGCTGGAAAATTCAAATCTAAAGTCAACAGATTTTATTTTTTCGTTATTTTCATAAATTCCGATCTCAGGGATAATAAGCAAAAGCCATTTAACCTTTTCAACAGGTTTTTTGAAGACAATAAGACCTTTTCTAACAACGCCTGGATAAATTTTCTCGTCACGAAGTAAGATATCTCTCAAAAATTTTTTGTTAAGTTCCGCTCTCCTCTGCGTGCTTAAAAGATATCCAGCAAGAAATGGATCATAGATTGTATATGGATTTACATATCTCATTGGATATGGTAACGATTCAGTTTGAATTATGTCCTCAACCTCAAGAGCTCTAAACTGGTTTCTTTTATCATCAAGTAAAACACTTGCTGACGGCTTTATTTCTATTTTATCCTTTCGCAAATTTTCAACGGTGACATCAAAAATAAGGTAAGGGATTTTGCCAAAATCATCTTCAAAGGGGCTTGGGAGATTTTGAGGTGATATCGGGTTTCCAAAAACATCATAGTAATTCCCATATTCTTGAATGTGGATATATTCATTGTAAGCTGATAAAATTTCTGCGTTGTCATCCTGAGCATAATTTATGTATTCATCTTTTAAAATTTTTTCAAAATCTTTTTTCTCATATCTTTTGCCCGAACTTATTTTTCTTATTTCCGCTGGAGTTAGAAGTCTGACGCTTATTCTAACACTATCTTTTATAACAGTTGCAAGGGTTTCAGGTGCAACCAAAGTCGCTGTTGCAGGTTTACTTTGTTCTTCGTAATGATTCTCACTTAGGAAATAAGCACATCCCCAGAGTATGATAGCGAGGAATAAAAATTTAAACTTCATTTTTAAATCGCCTCCATTTAAAATAAGTTTGATAATTTACTGTTGCATTACAACTTTTTCTTTATTTTTTGCAACGATCCCGCCTGGTTGATTCATTGCAAAGATAAGTATATTCAAGCCCATCTGTAGTTGTCTTGAATTATCAAGTGGCGGTGTTGTATATGGCCAGTCGCCCCATGCTTGGGTATATCCACGATTTGACAATACAACCGCAAGTCGTCCGCCAAGCCAAATTCCCTCAAGATAGTTGTAAATCTCGCGTGCCGGTCTTCTTGAATCAACCCTTGCAAGGTCATCTCCAGCTGGTGGACCATCAAAATCCTTCCAGATATGATAGATTGGGTGATTGTTGGGGATTCTTTCCCAGACGGCATCGTAACCAAGGGCATCGTGAATTAGCTGTTTCACAGACCTTGTAAATGGACCATAAGCAGATGCAAGACCATCATCAATAAATAAAAATCCGCCCGACCGAAGGTATTTAGCGAGATTTTCCACTTCATTTTTCGTGTAGATTACCTCGCCATCATATCCCATCATTATGAGGATTGGCACATCCATGATATTTTTTGAATCAAGGCGAATTGAACCCACAAGATTAAGTTGAAGATTTGGCAAGACCTCCATAGCATATCTTTGAAGATTCTGTAAAGCAGCGGGTCTATAATTCCACATCGGTTCACCATTTGGGGCTGATTTACTACTTCTATACTCAACTTGATAAACATTCAAAAATCCCCTCCAATCTTCTTTGCTTCTCCCTCGTTCAAGCCATCCTTCAAATCTGTCCATAAAGTTTGTGTAACTTATCAATTCCTCCTGTAAACTTTTTATGGTTCTTCCTGCATGGCGTGTATCAGTTATATCATAATTTAAACTTGGTCCGATCAACATCGCTGGTGGCGAGTAAGTTCTCTCAACATATTCGCCCGGTCTTGCAAGCGAGGCGAGAGCTGTCCCGCCGTGAACAGCGGCGGTTGTCATTGACCTTGCGGACATCCGCGGTTTTTGAGGTGCTACAAACTTTTGAAGAACCCGTTCCACTATCGTCGGCATTTTCCTAAATTCAATGCTTTTTGTCAACCGCGGAGGTCTCTGGATGAATTTAACAGTTGTCGGCGGACGTTTGATTTCCTTCTTCTCTGGTAATTTTATATTCAAAATTACAGGGATACTGTGAATCAGAAACGCGATCAAAAGAAACTTTAACAACGCTCTCCTGTTCTCATAAATGAACTGAGCTATCCTATCGCTTAATTCAATCCCTGGTATTTTATAATTTCCTCTTTCCATCTTGAATCATTTAATCTGAATTTCTTCCTCTTCCTTTTCAGTAGCTATGGCAAGCTGATCAATGCCACATAGCTTTGCGATGTCCATAACTTTTACAACTATTCCATGCAATGTTTTCTTGTCTGCCTTGATTATCAAAACCTTGCTTCCGAATATCTCCTTATCTTTAAGCATCTCCTCCTGCAAGTTGTCAAATGTAACCCGTCTCCCATTTAAATCCATCTCACCATTTGATGAAATAACGATTGTTAAATCTTTCTCTGGTGGAGCATCAGATGAAGCTGCAGTTGGAAGATCAACCTTTAAACCACTTTGAACCGCAAAGACAGTTGTGACCATGAAAAATATCAAAAGTTGGAAAACGCAGTCAATCATTGGTGTCAAGTTAATATCAACCGAATATTCGTTGTTTTTACCCTTTTTCTTCATTTTTAATGCGAGTTATTTTTTCTCTTTCAAATTCCTGATAACTTCATCCTCTATAAGTTTTGCTTCTTCATCTGAAATATCAAGCTCAATTCTTTTGCGTCTCAAATATTCCTTTTCATCCTCGGTCAGATCCCCATTTCTATAAATGCTGGCAACAATTGTCCTATAAGATTCAATCCTTCCATGTTCACGAAGAAGTGTATTAACGAAGTGGTTTTCAAACGGTTCAAGATGTTTTGTTATCTTTTCTGCCCGTCTTCTTAAAAAACTATACCCAAGAACAGATGGAATTGCAACTGTTAATCCTGCAGCAGTAGTTAAAAGGGCAACTGAAATTCCATGCGCTACGACCGCTGGATCTCCGCGTCCACCTTTTGCAAGTTCGTCAAAAGACATTATCATACCAACTATAGTTCCAAAAAGCCCAAGCAATGTTGCAACATTCGCAATCGTAGCAACTATTGGCAAAAATTCCTCAAGATAATCCGATGTTGAATCAACTGCCGTTTCCATCAACTCCTGACGCATATCATTTATTGAACGATTTTCTTGAAGTAAAAACTCATACCTTTTCAAAACTGAAAGAAATACAAAAGAAAGCGCATCCTTTTTCTCCTCAAAATATCTAACAATTGGTTCAATCTTTTTGTTTTCCCTCAAGATTCCCTCCACCTCTTCAAGTATTTGAGCTATTTTTTTATCCTTGGGAATTCGCAAATATCTGTAAATCCTTTCTATAATTATACCCATTGAAATTACCGAGAAAATAAAAAGAGGAACCATGATATAAGGTCCACCCTTGATGATGATATCAACAAGCCAGTTATCCCAGAGCCAAGACCACCAAGATTTTTGCTGAATTAGAAGCATCATAAAGCGCCACCAAAATTTTATTTTTCAAAAATTAAAGTTACTTCTTAACCATTCAAGATGTTCCCTCGCAAACAGAACAGCGGCGCGCGCATTGTCATCTCTTGAATTTTCATAATCGCGAATTATTTCCTCATACATCTTTGCTGCCCTTCTCCAGTCACCAAGCTGTTCATAAGCAGCTGCTATATTTACACGACACCCGACAACTATATCTGAATCAGGATACTTCTCCCATATCTTTGTTAACTCCTCAATAGCACGCCGATAATCTTTATTATCAAAATACCTCATCGCTTCTTGATATTCAGCATAAACATTTATAAGTTTTAAATCCTTTATCAACTGCTTCGCTTCTTCAGATTTTTCATGGTTAGGATACATTGCTATAAATTCTTCATACGCCTTTTGAGCTTTAGCGTAATCTTTTGAATTATAATAATAATCTCCAATTGTAAAAAGTGCGATTGGGGCGTATTCACTTTGAGGATAACGCTTTACAAGAAGCTTAAAACTCTCTATCATCTGCTCAGGTTTTTGAAGTTCATAATAACACCATCCCTCACTATAAAGTGCAACTGGTGCAAGCTCATCATTTGGATAAATTCTGTAAACATTTTTATATTCACGAATTGCTTCCTCATATTTACCCATGTTGTAATAAGACTCGCCAATGTTAAAATAAGCCTCTGGTGTTAGCTCATCTTTGGGGAATTCCTTTGCAAACCTCCTAAAATAAGTCACAGATTTATCCCAATACCCAAGTCTGAAATAAGAATACGAAAGGAAGAAAAGAGCGTTTTTATAGTTTTCAGAATTTTGGAAAAGTTTCAGGTATCTGTCAAAAATTTCAATTGCATTTTCATATTCACCTCTATCATAATAAACTGCACCAGTTGAAAAGAAAATTTCTTGGATAAATTTTGAATCTGGGAATTTCTCACCCGCTTTTGAAAGAATGTTAAATGCTTTATTAAATTCGCCAAGTTCTCTATGTGAGTTTGCGAGCACATATGTCGCTTTTGAAAATATAATCTCATCAGAAACATCACTTTGAAAAACATCATTTGCAAATCTGACCGCATTCTTATAATCTTTCGCCTCAAAATACGCCTCAGCAAGCACAGCAGTATACCTAATTTTCTCCACGGGTTCTGAAGTTTCATTTATCAATTTTGAAACAAGATTTATACCCTTTTCAATTTGCCCGATCTTTACATAAGAAATCGCCAATTTTTCATTAACCTGCGTAACAAGCTGAGGTAAATTTTCTCTAAATTTTTTATCCAAGATACAACTTTGAAAATCAGAGATTGCTTCCTTATATTGCCCAAGCTGATAATAAAGCGAACCACGAGCATAAATTGATTGAAGTTTCAATATATCATTCGCCTTCTGGTCATTTATAACAGCTGTTAATTCACCGATCGCTTCTTTATATTTTTCCTGACCAATGTAAATATCCGCAAGTGAAAAACGAACTTCTGGAATGAAATAGATGCTATCTTTTAAAGCTTCAGCTGTTTTTAAAATATCCTTGATAAATCTTTCCCCCTCGGCGAATTTGTTCTGTAAGCTAAACGATTTGGACACTTTAATAAAAGCAGGCAAGTAAAAGTTTGATCCAGGAGTGATCCGACTGAAAACATTTAATAAACTATCGTATTTCTGGGTATCAAAATAAGTCAAAAGGATATAATAATAAACCTCGTCTTTATTTAGATTTGGTGGATTCTCAGAAAGCGTTCTGTTGAGTTCAACCAAAGCCTCATCATATCGTTTCCATTCATAATATGTTCTCCCAAGTTGAACACAAGCATGAGTATATTGCGGTGAATTTTTGTAGAGCGTTTTTATCTTAACAAATGAACTTTCAGCAAAAGCATATTCGCCCATAGCAAGGTGTGAAATCCCCTTGAAGAAGAGCATGTCAGGGATATAATCTGAGCCCGGGAATTTAATCAGAAATGAATCACATTCCGCTATTGTTTCCTTATACTTTTTTGCATTGTAAAGACATATAATTTTTGAATATGTTGCATCTTCAACTGGGAAATCAATTAAAAAAGCGACCTCACCGTATGCTTTTATGTAAAAATCATATTCATTTGCTGCTTTATCGTAAACAAGGGAATCTTGAAATGTTTTGGCTATTAAATACTGCATCTTGGCTTGCAATTGCTTGTTCTCAAAACTTCTATCAATTGCCTCCTTATAGATAGCAATTCCAGCATCAAGTCCTCTTTTTTGAAGGACATACTCAGCCATTTTTATATAAGCTGTTTCAATTAAACTTGGAAGAAGCGTATAGGTTGATATGACATTTCTGTATGATTTTACAGCTTCGTCAAACTCATTCATCATTTTATAGCAATCAGCGATTCTCAAGCTTGATTTTGCAACTATTTCAAGTGGTGTTTCCTCGCCTTCTCGTCCTGTCGCAGCTTCAAAAGCTTTTCTTTCTCTTATAGCTTTCAACTCAATTTTTTCAAATTCCTCTTTTTTAAATTTTTCAGGTCTAAATTTTTCAACAACGCTCTTGAACCAAATCAATGCAGTATCGTAATCTTCTTTATCATAATAATTTTGCCCAATTTGATACATTGAGTGAGGGGCAAGCTCAGAACGAGGAAACTTTTCCACAAGTGATTTAAAGTAGAAAATTGAACTATCAAGCATTTTCAATTCTTTGAATGCCCAACCTATAGTATAATACGCCTTTGGAACACGTTCATCGTTTGGGAATTTATTTATCAGTTTTTTTGACTCAGCTATTGCTTCCTCAAATTTGCCCTCCTCGTAATAAATATCAGCAATTTGATACTGTGCTAAAGCCGAAAGCCAAGGTGAATCATTTCTCTGTTCGGCTACAATTTTAAAGTTTTCAATCGCTTCGGCGTTATTCTTTAACTTTCTCAAAGCATTGCCTTTTTGATAATAAGCTGCGGTTTTCACGCTTACTATTAAATCCCCGTTGAAAAGGGCAACCTTTACACTATCGTCATTTAAAAGTTTGCTTTTAGTATTTATGATGAAGTCATATTGTTTTATCGCTTTTTTAAAATCACCGCTCGCATAAAAGTTTTGCCCTGAAGTGAAAGCCTTTTGTAACTCAAGCGGTGTCGGAACGAAGTTAGCAACTATTGAAGCGGTTAATGTAACTATGATGATTATCTTCCACATATTGTTTCACCCTCATAATTAGAAACCCGCGATAACTGTGAAAAATATCGCTGATTCATCTCTGCTGTATTTTTCCTCACCAGGTTTTATAAATTTTCGCTTTGTGAATTTATAACCGAAATCAACTACAATTGAATAACCTTTATAAGAGCTCTGGTTCGTCAACGAAAAAGCTATCACTCCTCTGTTTTCGCTTCCAGTTCCATCTTTCAAATTCCTTATTCTATAGGAAAACAATTCGGGAAAACCAACAATGCTAAGCCCCTGAATCCCGAAATTAAACACTGATCTATCTGTCAACTTATATCCAACTCTGAAAATTGGTATTGTTTCCTGCGTATGTTGAATTATATTTGTTATCCTTCTCAAACTTCCAGCAACATCAACATAACCAAGTTTCGTTTCCTTGACTGTTCTGACCTTAAATTGAGGTTTTATTTCAAGCCGACCATTTAAAAATTTAAGTGTATAATCAATTTTATGAACAAGTCCCCAAAGCGTAATTCTTCCATCAAGTTGATCTCCTGTGTATTTTGCCTCCGGAAGCAAAGCTTTTGATGGATCCCCAAGCTGTCGCTGGAAATTAATTTCAAAACGAATTCTGTTCTCAATGTTAAGATTTGGAATTTGCGTGTATCTTGCTTCAAGATAAAGGTTATGAACAAAGCTATTTCTATATCTGAGTTGATCTTCTGTAAAAACAGGGAAAGGACTTGTTATAGTTATGACGCCTTTGTATTGATAAACTGGATTTGGAATTTCATCCCTAACTCTTTTCATAACATAATACAGAAGAAGAGAGCCAAGCCGTGGGTTTGATGTTGTGTAAAGTGTTTTAATATATGAGACCTGATTAATTCCACCCCTTGCAATTGCTTTTTCATTTATGAAACCAATTTGAGCTGACCAATTCCTCGCTAAATTTACCTTCATAAAAGTATGATAACCATTTATATCCGGCTCATAAGGATAATCGGGATAAATGTCATTTTCTTGTTCATCAATTACACCATTATTGTTCCAATCATCACCATAATCAAAGAGTGGGGGATCACTGTAATATGTAAGGAAATCTTCCTGATAATCAGGTATTCCATTTGCATTTTGATCATCATCTGGGATCCCGTCGTTATTTCTATCCTTTCCTGGGAATATACCAGCGTCGGGTCTTCTTATAATGCTGGTTAAGCCAATTAATTCGTTTGCGTTCTGCCTATATCCAAGTAAAAATGGATCAGGCGTTGGATTCAAAACATCGCCGTTTTCAAAAGTTGGATTTGGAGTCGCATTGTAAAAATAAAATCCATCTTCCCATCTATCTCTATCATCATTATCATCAACAAGAGAGAAATAAGCGCCACCCGGAATAAATGATATACCACTTGAAACATCATAAGCAGTCACACCATAAACATCAGGAGCAAGATAGGAATACCCAGAACCAGTCCACATCATATAGTAACTATTCTCAAGCGAATAAACATTAAGAGCGGTTGTATAAAGTGGTTCAATTTTATATCGTTCAAATCCAAAGGTTAAACGCCCAACTTTTTTAGAAGCTTTGATATAAAATGCGTTTCCTTTTTGCGTGAACCAGGGACCACGACCAACCGGATATTTTGACCATTCTAAACTTTGAGCAAATTCACCTTCTATGTTAAATCCTTTCCAGTTAAATTTGAAATTTAAACTATACACGCTCATTCCCGTTGTGAGAGCATAATTAAACCTGACAATTTGACGGTTTGATGCGTCTTTGACATTTCCCTCAGCTCTTTTTATTAGGCGGAAAAATGTCGGGGTCCCAACCGCAATTGAATCATAGTGTGGGATAAACCGTGCTCCTGTCGTTTGCCCCCAATCATCAAGACGATTGACAAAGTCATGAGCTGCTTCAATTTTGAAATCATTTGCAACCAAAATTTCAAACTCAACTGATTCAACACCAGGTGGGATTATATAAGCAAAAGTTATATTCCCATCGCTTGGTATTTGCTCTGGATAAACAGGCAATGCAGACAACATTGACCTAAATTTATAACCGGGTCCTCCTTGAATTGGGGTGTAAGCAGTATAACTTAATGTATCAGCTCCAGCAACCCAAAGGGTTCTATCAATACTAAAATTTCTAAAAACATAATACTGAAGCGGGGCACCAAGAACCGTTTCTTGTGGGTTTGGAACTTTACCATTTATATTTTTAGTTGGAACTGTCCTACCGTTAATTTTAACAACCGGGTCAGAATAAATTATTGGACCCGAACCATCTTTTGGAGAATCATCACTTATTCTGACAAAGATTATCCTCGGAACACCATTTGGGGGAACACCCTTAAAAGGCACATCTCGGGCGTTGACATCCATTCGTCTCGTATGTTGATTTACATAAGTAGCACCAATTGTTAATACATCCCCGATATCTGTTTCAAAATGACCACCGAAAAGATATTGAGCCCAATTTCGCACCCTTTGCACCCCATCTATCAAAAGAGGTGTATCAAATCTAAATCTAACAGGATCACTGACCCTTGAAACTATAAATGTTCCTCTATGTTTTGTTGTAGCCCCGTCCCATCTCACACCGTTAAACCTTGCCTTATCAAATGTAAGCGATGTAAACTTCGTCCTTATCGCATCACCTATCATCAACCTCGTTTGAAAATCTGCATAATTATCACTTGCTATCACAAGATTTTGAAAATACTGGTAGTAAAACCTTGATTTCGTCAAGCTACTAAATCCTCCGAGCTCTTGTCCTATAAACTGTCTTTGGTTTTCAATCAACTCAAAAATTAAACTCCCGTCTATGAGAAAATTCCCAAAGTTATCATAAAACCTTTTCCTTAGGAAGGAAATGCTGTAATTTTCATAGTTTCTTCCCGAATAATTAAGATAACTTTCCTTGTCTCTTGAGATGAATTGCGCAAATGAAATTTCAAAACCAATGATTAAAAGCGTGAATAAAACAAATTTTTTCATGGCGTTGCAAATCAAAATTTTTTATAAATTAAATTCAAAACTAAATTTATGACTACCGCCTGCGTCGGGTATCTCAAATTGATGAACATATACATAGTCAATCCTAAATTTCCAGTATTTTATCCCGAATCCTGGATTTAAACTTGCCTGTTTCCCGCCATCTACTATCGCTCCACCCGAGGCTCTGATAACAAACTCAAAATCACTTTTCAAAAATTCAGATGAAAAAGCCTTAATTTCAAATCCAGCATCAATTTTTAGATCATAATCAGATTTTAAAACCCCTAAACCTATTTGATAATTGTAAGTTCTTGATTCATATACGATCCCGCCAGCAATCTCCAGAGGTAATTTCGCATCACTTGATTTATTCAGTGCGATGCTCGGTTGAGTTATATTTCTTGCGGTTAGCCCAAAGCGCAAATCAGAACCATTTACAAAATCATTCCATACAAAAATTGCCCCAGCATCAAATGTAAAACCAAAATACGAATAAGCAGATTCACCAACAGGTGCAACAGCAGACCATCTTAAAAGTTTAAAATTCCCACCTATTGATAAACCTTTGATGTATTTAAACTCTCTTGCAACCGAGAAAATAAGTTGATTTTCACTCCACATCCCTGTTTTAAAATATGAAACTCCAACCCCGAAGTCAAAAATTGAAAAGATAGGCAATACCCCAGCCAAGGTTACGTAGTAAAGGTTTTCATCCTGCACAAATGGATAAAGCCGTGAGTAAGTTGAAGCAAAACTAAATTTTCTTATCTGTCCAATTCCAGCGGGATTATAAAACATACCGTATGGATTATCGGCAACTGCAACATAAGCCAAACCAAAAGAAACAGCCCGAGCCCCGTTGCCAAGGTCCTTGAAGGCTCCAGAAATCGCAAAATCAAAATGCAATGATATTAACACTATTGACAGGATAAATTTTCTCATTATGGAAGCGAAAATTATTTTTCAATAAACGACTGTTATAGTTTTAAAGACTGACTCAACACCAGTATCTGCATTTATCGCAACTCTCAAAAGATAAACACCAGGTCTCACAAGCCTCCCATTTTCATCCCTTCCATCCCATGTGAAAGAATTTGAAGAAATATAGGCAAATGCTTTGCTTTGCCCATCAAAAATTGTTTTGATAAGCCTACCCGTAAGATCAAAAATCTGGATCTTTAAATTTCTCTCAACTAAAAGATTCGCCAGGAAGAAACTTATCTGAGTTTTATCATTTAAACCATCACCATTTGGAGAAAATGGATTGGGATTGATCTGGAGGTCAACTATCAATCTTTCTGGAACATCTGTTGTTAAAACAGTCCAACTATTTAGATTGCCTCTTTTTCTCGTATCAACAAATTGTGGATTTGACGCCGTCATTTTGCTTATCACAACCGATGGGAATTCATTTATATCAAGGTAAAGCGTTAAACTTAACTTAACACTTATTCTGGAGCTTGAATTAATTGATTGTTGAAATGCTATTTTTACATATTCTGGAGACGATATAACTGAATAAGCAACGGGATTCCCATTTAAAGTGACTGATTCAACATTTGCAGGTGATGGGGTAAATATAATTAGTGTATCAATTCCAAGAGAATTATCATCAACTTCAACATCAAAATTGCAAGTTATTTCAGTCCTTTTTAAAATTGGGACAACTGAGGGTTCAACCTCAAGGGTAATACTTTTAGCAACGAGCTTTTTATGGTAAAAAATTGAAAGCCTTTTTAAGATGGGTGTTTCAGTGCTTGAAGTGGATAAATTTACTTTGAATTGGATGTAACGCCTTGGCTCGGTTACCTTCAAAACCTCAAAACTTGAAATTTCAGGGGACCATTGACTCCAGGTATCATTAACGCTTGGGCTTGAACCTGTTCTAAATTGGAAAGTTATTCCCGTGCCCTCAGGTAGTTCAGCTTCCCACTCAGCCCAACCCCAATTAACAGGCTGTCCAACATCAATGACCTTTGAATAATACTCCCCCGATGATAAATACCCAACACCGTATACTTCTATCTCAGCTATAACAGTTGAACTAAATCTATCAACAACATCAAAACTAATTTTAACAAATCTTGCAATTATTGGGTCAAAAATATCAAGTGTTTTAACATCTTGATTATCCGTCTTTTGAACGATTCTGGTAAGTTGAAGTGAATCAATGCCAGCGTAAATTGTATAAGCCCTTGGTCTAAGGGATTGGTTCAGACCAAAAGTTATAATCACAACCTTATTAATTCTTCTTAAAGCAAGCAAATCAATCAAAATGTAGCTACCATCTCCACCAGGTCTTATCTGACAAAATGTTCTACTATCACCATCAATTACTTTCATCGGGTTTCCAGTTACAGTATCTCTGTCCCCTGTAGAGGTTTTCGGCTCACCAGTTCCATAGTAAGTTATAGTTGCCCTTCTCTTTTTAGCAAGATTTTCCTGCTCACTTGTCTTTAGAATTAAATAATCAGAAGAGTTAGTAACATCAACTCCTTGACTTAATGTGCTATCAATAAAGCTGGAAAACTTTGAAATAACAATAGTATCTGGGGGGATTTGGGAACTGGCGAATGTGATAAGGGTTATTGAGAAAACTAAAATAAGCATCAAACGGTGCATAATTTCAAGTAGAATATCTTTGCTATTCAATTGTTTAATTTATCAAATTTTTGGTGATTAAGTCAAGGAAATTTAAAGAATTTAAGCAGGTCATTTAAATCCATCTTCCCCCCAGTTTATATCAGCAAATATAATTTAGCGTTCTCTCATTCAACAAATAGATTTTTAACAATATCAGTCAAACCTTTTGAATAAAGCACATACCATAAATTTTCCTCTGTGAGATACCCATTGACATCAAAAACGAGGGGATGATGAATCTTTCTAAATTTCATATAGTAGATTTCCTTTCCCTGGCTTCTCCATTTTTGCTCATATTTCGTTGGATAATGTCCAGGGTTTTCCGTTGTGAAACCACTTGGATATTCGCTCATGAAAATCCCCGAATCAATCATTGATTCAATAACAAAATCCCTAAATTCAGGATGATCTGTTACAATTGAAACAAAGCCATTATCTTTAAGTCGCTTTGCAAGCAAACGATTGAAATTTAGTTTGAGCAATCTTCTTTTTTTATGTCTTTTCTTAAACCACGGGTCTGGAAAGTTAAAGTAAATATGACTAAAAACTTTATCTTTAAACAAAATCAAAAGCAACAGCTTTGCATCGCCGACGAATAATCGGACATTCTGTATCCCTGCGTTTTTCAATTTTTTATCTGCCTTCCTTGCGAAAAAATTAACTAATTCAATCCCAATAAAATTTTTATCCGGGTTATCCTTGGCTATCTGAAGAAGAAAAATTCCATTCCCAAATCCAACTTCAAGTTCAACTTCTGAGTCTTTTCCAAATAGTTGTGCTAAATCAATGGGGTAACTTAATCCTCTCCAATTGATGATAAATGTATTCATCGCCTCTATAATTTGGATTTACTTTAATCCAACGCCATATTCAAAAACAAGCTTCATTCCAAAATAAACGGTTCTATAAATGAGCGCTGACCCGAAAAGATACAATAAAAGCAAGATCAAAAAAATGGGAAATGATGAACTTTTAAATTTTAAAAAAATGTAAAGCTTCAACATAAAAATCGCAACGGATATGAATAAAAACAAAGTTGCGCTTTCTTGGTGAATAGAAAGCACTCTGGCATATTCTTGAGTTAAATTCAAATTACTCGCTTCAGTGTTTCCCGTTTGAACCGAGATGATAGAAAACAGCAGAGAAATGGACAGAAGCGCAAAGGGTAAATTTCTAAATTTACCTTTTGAAAAAAAGTTAACTATCTCAAAAACAAACGCAATTATAAAAAGCCCAGCTGGAAAATGGACAAAAACCGGATGTAAAGGCATAAACTTGTCGCTTTTGTTACTCATCCAGGTGGCCACATCATAATCCGTCCGCCCAGAAGATGTAGATGAACATGATAGATGCTTTGTCCAGCTTCACGATTGCAGTTAAAGACAAGCCTGAAGCCACGATTGTGAATGTTAAATTTTCTCGCTACCTCATTAGCTACAAGAATTAACTTCCCGACAAGCGAAGCATCTTCAGGCTTAAGGTCAAGAAGGGTTGAGAAATGCTTTCTCGGTAAAACGAGAATGTGAACCGGAGCCTGCGGATTAATATCCTTGAAAGCAACAACTTCGTCATCTTCATAAACAAAGTCAGCAGGCATTCTTCTTGCGATAATTTCGCAAAATATACATTCAACCATTCTCACTTATTAACCTCTTTATTTTATGGAAGCAATTTATATGTTATATACTTACGTGCTGATATCCAACTTCCAGCGAAGCCAAGAAAACATCCAAGAAAAATTAAAAAGGGGAAAAACAAGTCAGAAACACTTATACTGCTTATAACATCATCAGGAAGTTGTGGAATGATGATTTTAACCACCACATAAATCGTTACCGCTGAAAAAAATCCACCGATTAACCCTTGTAAAAAACCTTGGATTAAAAAAGGTAGAACTATAAATCCACGAGTTGCCCCGACAAGTTGCATTATCTTTATTAATTTCCTCTTTGCGTAAATTGTCAACCTTATTGTATTAACTATCAAAAGAATTGACACAACGCTCAACAAAATTCCAGCAGCAAAAAACACCTGGGAAAGAATCCTAAATCTTCTTTCAATTATTCCAAGCAATGCCCTTCTATATTTAACATCTTCAAAATCGGGAATTTTTTTAAGCTTTCTAACCAAATTCTCAACTCCATGCAATGTTCTGAATTCTTCTTTCAATTTTATTTTGAAAGATGCGGGGAGCGGATTAAAATCAAGAACATTGAAAATGTTTTCTCCAAACTCCTTTTCAAATATCTTTGCCGCTTCTTCTTTTGAAATATAAAACACATCCTCAACCTCATTAAATGACATAACAATCTTTTTCAGTGAATCAATCTGTTCAGATGTGCGACCGTCTTTTATGAAGACTTCAACTTCAATTTTACCCTTTATCGTTTTGATTAAACGATTGAGATTATATCCCGCTACTGCAAACATACCTATCGCAAGAAGTGAAATGAAAAGAACGAAAATAGAAGCAAAAGACGATAACTTTGACTTCCTAAACCCGGACATTGCTTCTTTAAGGGCATAGCGAAATCTCATTCTATCTCCCTCCCCTTTTCATAAGTTCCGAGAAACTTGTAATACTGTGTCATCTTTTTTAACTCTTTTATTGCGTCTGCACAAAGTTTATCTTCAATACTTCCCTCAAAATCAAGGTAAAACATATATCTCCACGGTTGACCAATTATTGGTCTTGATTCAATTTTCAAAAGATTTATATATCTATAGGCGAATACACTAAGAGCCGAGAAAAGTGCCCCGGGGATATTTTTCGTTGTAAAGATAATAGATGTCTTCGGATTTCTTCGTGCAATGATTTTCTCCTTTGATAAAACCAAAAATCGTGTAAAGTTTTTTCTGTGATTTTCTATACCAGATTTCAAAATTTTTAAACCATAGTATATCCCGGCTTGCTTTCCAGCTATAGCTGCACCATCAAGTATCTTATTTTCCTTTATCATCTTTGCCGAGCCAGCAGTATCATAAGTTGGGATTATCTCAACATCCCGCAATTTCTTCAAAAAACCTTCACATTGGGAAATCGCTTGAGGATGTGAATAAATTTTTTTGACATCGCTTAACTTCACACCATAATTTGCAAGCAAATAATGCTTTATTCTCAACTTAACCTCACCAACTATGTAAACATTGTATTTTTGAAGCAAATCGTAATTTTGATGAATGCTGCCATAAAGTGAATTTTCTATTGGTATAACTCCGTAGTCCACCTCACCTTTCTTCACACTTTTAAAAACATCTTCAAAAGAATGCAAGGCAACTGGTATCATTTTGCTTCCAAAAAAAGCATATCCAGCTTGTTCGCTAAATGCCCCTCTCTCTCCTTGAAATCCAACTTTTACCTTCAACTTCAAATCCATTTAGTTTATATCAGGCTTTGTTAAAAAGTTTTTTAATCCTCACTCCTCCACGATGCGAAGAGGGAAAAATCAATAATTTGACTCATCACGCCAAAAAACAATTAACCACGGGTCAGAAAGACTATTCCTGCGCAGAATGAAATTTGCTTTGCCATCTATTTTCACAATATCAGCAGGATTAAAAGTAATAGTTAAATTAAAGCCTCTCACAACATTTCTATAAACTGAATCGCCAGAATCAATAATTATATTGTTCCAGATGAGATCAAGATTTTGAGTATTTCTGAAAAGCCCATAAGTTGCCCTCATTTCATCAACCTTCCCCCATGAAACATCTTGCCCTTTGTCATAGTCGCGATACACAAAGACAAAATTTTCATCAAGCAATCTATTGTAAACAGAGGTATCTTTAAAAATATAAGCATACCTAAAATTTTGAAAAACGCCTTCAATTGTCCTTTGGTCACCAAGCAGTTCCGACTCTCCGCTACCTTTATCAAGTCCTGGTGCAAATGGATTGACACATGAAAGAATCAAAATTGAAACTGTAAGATAAAGAAACCTCATTTAATAGATAAATTTTGCTTTTAATTCGCTCCAACTAAACTCGTTTTGGAGTTTTATATCAATCCATTTATAAATCACCCAATTTCCATTTCTATCTGATGTAAGATAAAATTGAAGATTCCCTTTCGCACTTTGCGGGATATCCTTTACAACATGCTGAAAACTAACAAGATAACTTGCATAATAAACAGCCGAATCAATGCTAAAACTCTGAAAATTCCCGGATAGAACGAGTTCAGATATTGCTCCCTGTGGAACATTTGCTTTTATATTGTTGAAATAATTTCTCTCGTTATTCAAGCTCCAGTCTTTAAAGATTTCGGGATATTGTATCTGGGCTTCTTGAGTAGGGATAAATGTAAATCTTTTTTCTGAAAAATTTGAATCAACAAAACAGCGAATGTAATTTTCTGTGTTTCTGTTATAAATGGCATTACGCAAGTTTTCAAGCGTTATCTCAGGTGTTACAGGTTGTTTCCAGCTTGATTGATCTGCTACTTCCGTTGGTAGCTCCGGACTTCTCGTTTTAAATAGTTGACACGAAACAATAGCAAAACAAATGAGGAAAAATAGTTTTGATGAATTTTTCATAAATTACTTTTCAATCAGCACAGTTGATTTAAACTTTATATATTTTTCAAAGTCTTCTTTAAACCTTTGGACTCCAAACTTTATCGGCCAAGCTGCAGCGTCCCCAAGTGCACAGATTGTATTTCCCTCAATGTTGTTTGCAACGCTTACAAGCAAATCAAGGTCTTCGGGTCTTCCAGCACCTTTTACAATTCTATCAAGAATTTTAAACATCCACCCTGTTCCTTCTCTGCAAGGTGTACATTGACCGCAAGATTCATGCCAATAGAATTTTGCAATCCTCCATAGAACTTTTACCATATCAGTATCCTCGTCCATAACTACGACTCCACCCGTTCCAATCATTGAGCCAGCATTCCTTAACCCATCAAAATCCATTGTTACACCCTCAATTTGATCGCCTCTTAAAGCAGGGGTTGATGAACCTCCGGGGATAACAGCTTTAATTTTTTTATTATTTCTAACCCCACCGGCATATTTGTAAATCAAATCGGTTAAAAGAACTCCAGTCGGAAGTTCATAAATCCCGGGTTTATTCACATGACCGCTTACACCAAAGAGAATTGTCCCGGGATGTTTTGGCGCCCCAATTTTAGCATACCATTCTCCACCTTTTTCAATTATCACTGGAACATTTGCAAGCGTTTCAACATTATTTATCGTTGTGGGATACCCCCACAAGCCATATTGAGCTGGGAAAGGAGGTTTTACTCTTGGATATCCACGCTTTCCCTCAATTGATTCCATTAAAGCAGATTCCTCACCACAGATATAAGCTCCAGCTCCACGATGAACATACATATTAACACTGAATCCAGAACCAAATATATTTTCACCAATATAACCCCGAGAATAAGCCTCATCAATTGCATTTTGAAGAATATTCATCCATTTAACATATTCACCCCGAATGTAAACATAAATTGTCTGAGCTCCTATGGCATAGGCAGCGATTAAAGAACCTTCAATTAATTGATGAGGATTTTTTTCTATTATAGCTCTGTCTTTAAATGTCCCTGGTTCACCTTCATCAGCGTTTACAATTAAATACTTTGGTCTTGAATCCTTTGGCATAAAACTCCATTTCATTCCAGTTGGAAAAGCAGCACCACCTCTTCCCCTTAATCCCGATTTTTTCACCTCTTCAATAACTTCATCTGGTTTCATTGAAAGTGCTTTTTTAAGAGCCGAATACCCACCGTTTGCTTCATAAACTTCTATCCTGTGAAGTTCGGGTATATCCTTTAGAATTAATTTTATCTGCTCCATTATTTCTTTTCCTTACTTAGTTGTTCAATTAACTTTTCAAGTTTTTCTCTGCTCATATTTTCGTAGTAATCATCATTTATTTGGACGACGGGTGCAGTTCCACAAGAGCCAAGGCATTCAACCTCGGTCAATGTAAATTTCATATCAGGCGTTGTTTGACCAACTTTGATTCCGAGTTTCTTTTGAAGAAATTCAAGATTTTCATAGGCGCCGTTTAACATGCAACTGACATTAGTACAAACTTGAATATGATACTTCCCAACAGGTTTTTTGTTATACATTGTGTAAAATGTGACAACACCATAAACATGGCTATAGGGCAAACCAAGAAGTTCAGCCACATAACGCATGACATCCTCCGAAATCCATCCAAATTGTTCCTGCGCTATCCAGAGAACAGGTAAAAGTGCTGCTTGTGCTGTTGGATATCTTTTTTTAATTTCTTCAACTTTTTTCAAATTTTCCTCAGTGAACATTTTCAAAGGAAAATTTATTTTTGTTTTATTTATCCGCCTCTCCCATTACAGGGTCAATACTTCCAATTATCGCAACAAGGTCAGCTATCATATAACCTTTTAACATCAAGGGTAATGCTTGAATATTTGTGAAAGATGGCGACCTTACTTTCAATCTCCACGGATACCCTGTTCCATCGCTTACGATGTAAAATCCAAGCTCTCCTTTTGGATTTTCAACAGCATGATAAACTTCGCCAACAGGAGGGGTCCCACCAAAGTTTGTAAGGATAAAATCATGAATTAGCTCTTCCATCTTTGTGTAAATTCTTTCCTTTTTCGGATGAGTTGCCTTTGGCTCATCTGCATTAACTGGACCAGATGGTAATTTCTCAATACACTGCCTTACGATTTTAACACTTTCTCTCATCTCATCAAGACGAACATAATAGCGAGCAAGACAATCCCCTTCTTCGTAAACTGGAATATCAAAGTCAAGTTCATTATATACAAGATAGGGTTCATCTTTTCTTAAATCTCTCGGCACGCCAACAGCTCTCAAGTTTGGACCACTTAACCCTATGTCAATCGCTTGCTCTTTCGTTATCACTCCAATCCCATCAGTTCTTTCAATAAAAATTCTATTTTTGTTAAGAAGTTTTTCCATTTGTTCAAGTTCTTTTGGGAAGTTATCAATGAATTCCTTTATTGCATGAATCGCTTCATCAGTTATATCTTGAGCAACTCCGCCGATTCTTGTATAACTTGTTGTAAATCTCACTCCTGTCACAAGGTCAAATATACTCAAAATTTTTTCTCTTTCTCTAAAACACCACATAAATACTGTCAAAGCCCCGACATCCATCGCAAATGTTCCAAGCCACACAAGATGAGACGCAATCCTTGATAGCTCGCTAACAATCACTCTAATATATTGTGCTCTTTTCGGAGCTTCAATCCCAAATAATTTTTCAACTGCAAGCATATAAGCAGTATTGTTTGAAAGGGGAGCAAGATAATCCATTCTATCAGTATGAGGTAAAAACTCAAGAAATGTCATATTTTCCGCTATTTTCTCCTTACCACGATGAAGATAACCAAGTTCGGGAACTGCGTCAACTATGTATTCACCGTCAAGTTTTAAAACGAGTCGTAAAACCCCATGTGTTGCTGGGTGCTGAGGTCCTACATTTAAAATCATCTCTGTCCCAAGTGGGTCTCCCCCAAGTTCTGTTTCTATGTTTCTTCTTCCAAGTGATTCAATTACTTTTTCTATTTTTTCCTCCATTTCTCAATCCCGTTGAATTTTTACTTTTTCCTGCCCGGGTAATGGAATTGAACCTGGTATTCCTTGCAATGGGAAATCTTTTCTCAATGGATAGTATTCAAAATCCTCAGGCATGTAAATCCTTCTTAAATCAGGATGACCTGAAAATTTAATTCCAAACATATCAAATGTTTCACGCTCATGCCAGTTTGCAGCTGACCATACAGAAGTTACAGATGGGACAACAAGATCGGGTTCATCGGCATAAACCTTTAATCTCAGTCTGAACTTATTTTTAAGCGACCACAAGTTATATACAACTGCAAACCTATTTTTTTCGCGATAATAATCAACACCGCAAATATCCACAAGATAATCAAATGAAAGTTCTTGATCTTCCTTTAGAAACTTACAAATCTCAAGGATTTTTTCTTTTTTAACAACTATGGTGAGCTCACCACGAAATTCGGAAACTTCAATTATGTTGTCCTTAAACAGGCTGGTTAGTTTTTCAATTACTTTATCTTTCATCTCAAGGTCAATTTTTTATTTAAATGAATATCGGGTCTCTTTTTGGTGGGATTCCGTTTTTTATGAGTTCTTGAATCTTAAGCAAACCATTTATCAAATTTTCTGGTCTTGGAGGGCAACCTGAAACATAAACATCAACAGGCAAGAACTGGTCAATTCCTTGGACTACAGCGTAAGATCTATACATTCCACCCGTTGAAGTACAAACGCCCATAGCTATCACCCATTTGGGATCGGGCATTTGATCGTAAATCTTTCTCACAACACGAGCCATCTTATATGTTACCGTTCCAGCAACAATAAGTAAATCAGATTGCCTTGGCGAAAACCTTAAAAATTCAGAGCCGAATCTTGCAACATCAAATTTCGGGGCAGCAAAAGCCATCATTTCAATGGCACAGCAAGAAATACCAAGGGGCATAGGCCAAAGCGAGTTTCGCTGAGCCCACCTGATAAATTCACTCAACTTGGTTGTCAGAAATCCCTGTTCCTCAATGTTAAAAGTATTTATTCCCATCGCAGTGCTCCTTTCTTTATTATGTAAATGTAACCAACCAAAAGAACAAGTATGAAAAGAAACATTTCTATATAACCTAACACACCAAGCTTATCAAAAGTTACAGCCCAGGGATAAAGAAAAACAACTTCAATATCAAAGATTATAAAAAGCATCGCGATAAGGTAAAATTTAACCGAAAACCTATCTCTTGCGCTCCGTATCGGTTCCATCCCGCTTTCATAGGTGGAGAGTTTTTCAGGGTTGGGTTTTTTAGGTCCAAGGATTCGGTTTGAGAAAACCATTAACGAGGCAAAAGCAAATGCAAAGATCATTAATATGAGGATTGGAAGATATTCACTTAACATTTTAGAACAAAGTGCTTTTGTTTAAAAACTTTATATAATTTAAAAAAGCCCCACCAAAAATCAAAAAGGCGCGTCTGACGACGCGCCCAATCAAATGTTAAGATTTCTTCACTTGCGTTTGCGATGCATATCTTATCGGAGTTAAAATCAAAAGCAAGGCTATCAAAACTATTACGATTAAACTAATCAAATAGGAAGGAGTTGGAGTTATGGGTTTTATTTTCACCTCATAAAAAGCAAGCCCAGCAAAAACCAAACCCATAAGAGCCTCACCAGCAATTAAACCAGATGCCAAAAGGGTACCATTATTTTCAAGCTTTGACATCTGTTCTTCTGTAAAACCACGCCTTTTAGCGATTAAATCAGTAATTCCTCTTATTAACCCACCAACAAAAATAGCAGAAGTTGTTTCAAATGGGAGATACATTCCAACACAAACAAGCATTGGACTTCTCACTTGCAAAAGTATAAGCCCGAAAGCCATAAGCATTCCAACAATTATAAGAGGCCATGCCATTTCACCGCCAACGATTCCCTTTGAAAGCATTGCCATCAAACTTGCTTGAGGCGCTGGAAGTGCTTTACCACCAAAGCCAGTACCCCCTGCTTTTATATCACCTTGATGAAGAATCAGCAATGGGAAATAAAGAACAAAAGAAGCAACAAAGACGCCAATTATATCTCCAACTTGCATTTTCCAGGGTGTTCCACCGAGGATATGTCCAACTTTCAAATCTTGGAACATTTCACCTGCAACAGCTGCTGCAACGCATATAACTGCTGCAACACCCAAGACAGCTGCCACCCCAGGCAACCCTTTAACACCAAGCACAACCATCAAAAGCGCAGCGACAATTAAAGTTGAAAGCGTAAGCCCACTCACGGGATTATTGCTTGAACCAATTATTCCAACAAGATAACCTGAAACAGCAGCAAAGAAAAATCCAGCAATTATCATAACAATCGTCGCGGTTATTGATGCGTTGAACATTCCGCTAAAATAATAGTATAAGGCAAAAGTTAACACAGCAAAAATTATTAAAAGAGGTAAAACCCATTTTAAACTCAAATCTTGATCAATTCTACTAATCATTGTCGTCTCACCAGTTGTTGCTTTCTTTAAATCAGAAATTGAACGCTTTAACCCAATTGCTAAGCTTGACCTCATTCTATAAAGTGTATAAATTGCGCTCAAAAGCATTCCACCAATTGCAATCGGACGAACGATAAACTTCCAAATAGCATACGCTAACTCAACCCACGAAGTTGGTTGACCCTCTTGAGTTACAAGTGGTTCAAGTTGAGGTCCAAGGAAATACATAAGAAGTGGAACAAATAATCCCCAAGCCAACAAGCCACCGCTAAAGTTTAAAGCAGCAAGCCTGGGACCAATTATAAATCCAACCCCAATATAAGCAGGGCTCACAGCTGGGGCAGTCAAAAGAGTTCCTCCTCCCGCTGAAACACTTGTTATTTCTTGTCCTTTTCCACTTAACAATCTTACTCCAGTTTTAGCAAATGTCGTAAATTTTTCCCAACTCGTCGCAAAGAAATTAAATTTCCCAAGTGTTTGAATCAAAGCCCCAATCCCCATCGCTCCGAATAGATATTTTGCCCCGCTCCCACCAGCTTGACCAGCTTTATGAATCTCAGAAGCAGCAACCGATTCAGGAAATGGCAATTCCGGATCCTCAACCAAAACTCTCCTCAACAAAGTTACAAACAATATCCCTATCACACCTCCAATAACCATTATAAATGAGGATTCCCAATACCTTTGAGGAGAATCAAAATTTTGCCATACACCAGCAATTAAAAAAGCAGGAATTGTAAAAATAGCCCCAGCTGCAACCGATTCACCAATTGAACCAACAGTCCTTGCAAAATTTTCTTCAAGGATCGTGCCCCTAAATAATCTCAAAAAAGCCATGCTTATAACCGCAGCCGGATATGTCGCAGCAATTGTCATTCCCGCCTTCAAACCAAGATATGCATTCGCAGCACCAAGAACAACGGACATGATAAGCCCTAAAATTAACGCACGAACTGTAAATTCTTTCATTGTTTGTTCTGGTGGAACAAGGGGTTTGTACTTTAAACCAGGACCACTTTTAATTTCAGCCATCTTTACCTCACATTTGTTTGTTAATTTATTTACTCAAGTCCGCTTACCGATAGATCTTTTGGATGTTCAATATAAAATTTAACAGTTAAAATTCTTCTCTCCCCAGGTCTCAAATTAATTTTCCATGTTATGGTCCCCTCATTAGGCTCAATTTTTGCTTCACCCTCACTCGGGGTTTCTAAAACAACTTTTATCTTTTCATTTCTGGAAACTGGATAATTATCTTTAACATCAATCGTTATATCTCTTTTCTTGCCATTCTCAATCTCCATCTCGTACTCATAATGAATTTTTTTATTCCTTCCAAAGAGCGTAAACTCGGTGAACTTCCTTTTCAACTTTCTCTCTATTCTGATGTTCTCATCAACCCCAAGGAATAAATCAAATGTCTCATCGGGTAAAATCTTCTTAAGTGTAGAAGTTGAAGTATATTTACCATCAATGTAAATCCTTGCTTCACCTGAAAGAATCGGGAATTTGAAATCGTTTCTCAAGCTTGCTGTTAAGTAAGCATATTTTGACAATTTTGGAACTGCATAATAAGCAAATTCAACATCTTGAGAAAATGAAGAAAGAAAAATCTTATGAAATTGATCGTCTGATGGAACACTTGACTTTGGAAGTTTAAAACTAACCGAAGTCATTTCAACTTCAATCTCGGGGGAAATAAATTCCGGGCTCACTTCAACAGCAATCTTAGGTACTTCAGATATTTCTCCCTTAAAAAAATCCTTTCTAAACCTTGGTTGATAAACATCAACATACCATGGTTGAAGCTCTGGTGGCGCACCATAAATAAAAACAGGGGATGTTCCAATTTCAATAGGCACATCTACCCAATCCTCACCTGTTGACTGCTTTACAAGAGCAAATAAATTTAACTCAACCTTACCAGAAATAGAGTTAGCCCTTATTTCGTAACTTGGAACCCATGTCGCACCAGTTACAAGATATGAAAGTTTAATATCAACCTCCTCATTAGATCCTGATAAAAGATTTATCTCAATGCCTTTGCTTTTTTCCTTAGGTGCTGAAAGTTTGTTTAGTTCGTCTTCAATCAACTTTTTTTCATAATTTAATCTTTCAATTTCGTTCTCAAGTTTTATTTTCTTTTTTATATTTTCCCTCAATTCCTTGTTATAAAACCCAAAATAACCTTCAACATCAGCCCTATTAAATCTCTGCCCCTGCCACGCTGAAGGGAATTTTTTCAAAAATTCAATCGCTCCTAAAACTACTTCAAGATCCCCTTTCTTCAAACCTATCAAATCATTTAAACTATCTAACTTTGCCTTTAACTTCTCTATTTTCTCAACCTCTGGCTTCTCAAGGTATGTCTCTTCAACTTTAACATCAGAAATTTTAACATCCTTCCCCTTTAAAATTTCAACTTGAACCGTTTGATTTAAGATATTTGGTGTTAACTTGCCTACTTTTATTAAATTTTCCCCTTTTTCAACACGAGCGGATATTACTTTGGTAACAAGGGCATTACCTCGGTAAATTACAACGGATAAAAGCTTTGATTTCACGACATTGTTAACAGATGGAAATAGAAAAGCAATAAAAAGGATATAAAGAACTACATTCATCTTTCCTAATTTTTGATTTTAACTATCCAAAATATAAAAACAGCGTAGGAAAATTTCAAATGGTTTATTAGTTCAGATTAGATTTTCCTTGACATTTGCTCTGAGTTTTAGTATACTTAAAGTGAAAGAAAAACAAATTAGGGAATTAACTATGCGATTTGCCACTATTTCTTTGGCACTAATACTTA